>ENA-OQES01000662-OQES01000662.1-human-gut-metagenome-genome-assembly--contig:-NODE-662-length-13853-cov-4.001821_pt1 | contig 13853 bp, 19 predicted proteins | sample MGYA00242798_ERZ504641 | MGnify/ENA primary metagenome ERZ504641 (study PRJEB26092, sample SAMD00036327) | human gut metagenome | host: Homo sapiens | study: EMG produced TPA metagenomics assembly of... | reverse complement strand
GAACATTGTCCAAAGAAGAAATTGATGAAATGTTTGACAAAGTAACGGGGAATGTCTGTGCCGGTTGTGAGCGAAAAGAAGTGTGTCTCGGCGAGAGGCGGGAGAAAACATATCAGATGATGTATGAAATCATGTGTGCAGCAGAAGAGTATGGTGCAGAACTGAATATGGAATTGAAAAAAGACTGAAAGGCAATGCATGCTTGCGCCGCGTTTCCTAAGGGAAAGTCTGGAAGTGTTTGAAAATGCCAAACAGATATTGATGTGGAATCACAGGATGCTGCAGACAAGAGAAGGATATGCCACACAGCTTACAAGCTTTGCAAAGATGATACAGTATACAACCAGAGAACTGATGCGGGGGATCTTTCAGGATGAATATTTGGAAAAACGTATAAAAAGCAGCCTTAAAAAAACGAGAATGTAAAGATGTTATCGATTGTATTTTATATGACCCAGCAGGGAAAATATGAGGTACATCTGACGGTAAAAGCGGTTAAGGGACGGGTAATCCTTGCAAAAGATATCGCATTTCTGGTGGGAAAATGTATAGGAAGAACCATGATCCCAAGACAGGGAGAACGACTTGTGATAGGAGGGGAATATGGCACCATTGCATGTGTGGAAGGTGCGAAATTCCAGACGCTTCAGGGGATTGCCCGGATCGGAAAAGGACTGGAGCAGATATCTGGGGATACTTTTCTTATGAAAGATCTGCCGGGAGGCCGCAAAGGAATCGCGCTTTCTGATGGAATGGGATCGGGAGAAGAAGCATTCCGGGACAGTACGATGGTGGTAGAAATGTTAGAAGAACTGTTAGAGGCAGGATTCCCGGTAGAGACGGCGGTGCAGATGATGAATACGGCGCTGGTGATCGGAAGGGAAGAAGTGAAATTCTGCACACTGGATGTATGTCTGTTTGATCTGTATCGTGGAAGCTGTGAATTTGTAAAGGCGGGCGCGGCCGCAACATTTATCAAAAAGAAGGATAAAGTTGAAAAAGTTGTATCACAACACTTCCGATCGGGGTTATACAGAATATTGAGATTGACCGGGAAGTGTGTGATCTGGAATCCGGGGATTATGTGGTCATGGTGACGGACGGAGTTCTGGATGCACTTCCGGCAAAAGAACAGGAAGAACAGATGATAGATATTATTCAAAACACGAATATTGTAAATCCGACAGAGTTTGCAAGAAGCATTCTAAGTGAGGTGTTGAAATATTCGGGAGAAATGCCACTGGATGATATGACGATCCTTGTGATCGGCCTGTGGGGCGTGAGCTGACTTTCCGATAAGTTGACTTTCTATAAGAAATTATATATATTTATCATGATATCGAAACAAATAAAAGAGTTATATATTTCGAAAAAATATGAAAACAAATCAGATAAAAAGGAAGACCGGAATGTATGAACGGGTGAGGGCATATGTGAAAAAATACCATATGCTGCAGGAAAAAGATCATGTAATTGCAGGCGTATCGGGAGGTGCAGACTCCGTATGCCTTCTTTTCATGCTTGTAAAACTTCAAAAGGAAATGCGGTTTGGGTTGACGGTAGTGCATATTCATCACGGACTTCGCGGAGAAAGTGCGGATGCAGATGAGAATTACGTCAGAGCCCTTTGTGAGAAGCTGGATGTTGAACTTCTGGCTTTTCATGAAGATGTCGGAAGATATGCGAAAGAACAGAAGCTGACGCTCGAAGAGGCAGGAAGGAATGTCAGAAGACATATATTCGAAGAAGTCTGTCACAGGAAAAACGGAACGAGGATCGCGCTGGCGCATCATCAGAATGACAATGCGGAGACACTTCTGTGGAATTTAAGCCGTGGATGTGGTCTTAAAGGGGATCGGCGGCATCAGTCCGGTTGACGGAAAGTATATCCGGCCGCTTCTGGGGGTAAGAAGACAGGAAATCGAAGAATATTTAAAAGAAAATAATATAGACTATTGTACCGATGAGACGAATCTGGAAGACCATTATACAAGGAATCGTCTTAGAAATCATGTGATCCCATACCTGGAACGAGAGATTAATCCAAGAGCTGTTTCACATATGGCGGATACGATGGAGCAAATGCGGACAGTGTGGGCATTTATGGAAGAGGAAGTGGAAAAATGCAGAAAATACTGCGTAAAACCCAAACAAGATAAAGCAGATGGAGTAGTGATCCTGGAAGAGGGTTTCCGAAGTGTAAATGAGACTGTCCGGACGTTTCTGATCCATGAACTGTTGTGCGAAACGGCAGGACGCAAAAAATGATATTGAACAGATCCACGTAAAACTGGTGGAAGAACTGATGGAACATCAGACCGGACGGAAGATTATGCTGCCTTATGAGATGACCGGGGAAAGGTGTTACGAAGGAATCTGGCTTCATAAAGTGAGGATAAAGGAAAAATCCGGAGAAAATTCTAAGCCGCCGGTACAGATGCGCATACTGGAACGAACACCACAAACCAGTGTATTTCCTGAAAAAAACCTACACGAAATGGTTTGACTATGATATAATTAAGAGCACTGTCAAAAATAAGACATAAGCAGCCTGGAGACTATATTACGATTGACGAAAAACGGCAGTACACAGAGCCTGGAAAAAGTATTTTGTCAATGTGAAAGTCCCGAGAGAAGACAGGGAGAAGATCTGGCTGGCAGCAGACGGCAGCCACATCCTGTGGATCATCGGATACAGACAGAACCAGGCATATCAGGTTACAGATAAAACCAGAAGAATTCTGGAAATAGAATTTAACGGAGGAGAAGAAGATGGCAGAGAGAGTAAAAGTATTAGTTCCTGAAGAGGATGTTGCAAAGAGAATCAAAGAGCTTGGCGAACAGATCAGCAAAGATTATGCCGGAAAGCAGGTACATCTGATCTGTGTATTGAAGGGTGGCGTATTCTTCATGTGCGAACTGGCGAAGAGAATCACCGTTCCGGTATCAATGGACTTTATGAGTGTCAGCAGCTACGGTGACGGAACGAAGTCAAGCGGTGTTGTTAAGATCGCAAAAGACTTAGATGAGACACTGGAAGGAAAAGATGTACTGATCGTGGAGGATATTATTGACTCCGGAAGAACATTATATTATCTGATGGACATCTTATCTAAGAGAAATCCAAAGAGCATGAAGCTCTGTACGCTTCTGGATAAACCGGAAAGAAGAGTAAAAGATGTCAAAAGTAGATTATGTCGGATTCAATATCCCGGACGAATTCGTTGTGGGATATGGACTGGATTACGCCCAGAGATACAGAAATCTTCCATTCATCGGAGTGGTAGAGGGCGTGGAATAAGGCGCGGCATAAGAAAGGAGCCTGAAAATTGAATAATAAGAAAGCGAGAGGGCTGAATGGTGTTGTATTCCTCGTGTTTGTCGTATTTTTGTTCGCAGCACTGTGGTTTACCAATCAGTTCGATCAACGAGAGAAAGAAATTTCCTGGAAGAAATTCCAACAGCTGGTTCAGAACGACAAGATCGAGTCTGTAGAAGTGAATCAGAACAAGAGCGTTCCGACGGGGCGCGTGGAGATTACGCTGAAGGGAGATGACAGTTCCGATAATGTCAGATATCTGTATGTCTCCGATGTAAATGAGATCCAGGATTACCTGAAAGAGCAGAATGTGGATTATACCATGCCGGATATTCCACAGGACAGCTGGGCAGCAACTACATTTCTGCCGGTTATCCTTACACTGGTCGGAGTGTTCCTGATCTTTGGTCTGATGAACCGTCAGGGCGGCGGGGCCAATTCGAAAGCAATGAATTTCGGAAAGAGCCGTGCAAAACTGAGCACAGACCGTGACAAGAAAGTGACATTTGCCCAGGTGGCAGGTCTGGAAGAAGAAAAAGAGGAACTGGAGGAGATCGTTGATTTCCTGAAGTCTCCGAAGAAATATATCCAGGTGGGAGCAAGAATCCCGAAAGGTGTACTGTTAGTAGGCCCTCCGGGAACCGGTAAGACGCTGCTTGCCAAAGCAGTTGCCGGAGAAGCAGGAGTTCCGTTCTTTACGATCTCCGGTTCAGACTTTGTGGAAATGTTCGTTGGTGTCGGAGCTTCCCGTGTCAGAGACTTGTTCGAGGAAGCGAAGAAGAATGCACCGTGTATCATTTTCATCGATGAGATCGATGCAGTTGCAAGACGCCGTGGAACCGGAATGGGCGGCGGACACGATGAGCGTGAGCAGACACTGAACCAGTTGCTGGTAGAGATGGACGGATTCGGCGTCAATGAAGGCATCATTGTGATGGCGGCTACAAACCGTGTGGATATTCTAGACCCTGCAATCTTACGTCCGGGACGATTCGACCGTAAGGTTATGGTCGGAAGACCGGATATTAAGGGCCGTGAAGAGATTCTCAAGGTACATGCGAAGGGTAAACCGTTAAGCGAAGAGATCGATCTGCAGCAGATCGCGCAGACAACGGCAGGATTTACCGGAGCTGATCTGGAAAATCTCTTGAACGAAGCAGCAATTCTGGCTGCAAAGGATAACAGAGTATTCTTAAAACAGGAAGACATAAAAAGGCATTTGTCAAAGTCGGAATCGGTGCGGAGAAGAAGAGCCGCGTTATTTCCGAAAAAGAGAAGAGAATCACAGCATTCCACGAAGCAGGGCATGCGATCTTGTTCCATGTGCTTCCGGATGTGGGACCTGTATATAGTGTTTCAATCATCCCGACGGGAAGTGCGGGCGGATATACGATGCCGCTTCCGGAAAAGGATGAGATGTTTAATACAAAAGGAAAGATGCTTCAGGATATTACGGTAGCACTTGGCGGACGTGTAGCCGAAGAAGAAGTATTTGATGATATTACAACCGGTGCATCTCAGGATATCAAGCAGGCAACGGGCCTGGCCAAATCCATGGTTACGAAGTTCGGTATGTCAGAGGCAGTCGGACTTATTAACTATGATGATGACAACAATGAGGTGTTCATCGGACGTGATCTGGCGCACACAGCAAGAGGCTACGGAGAGGGCGTGGCGACTGTGATCGACCAGGAAGTAAAGAGAATTATTGATGAATGTTATGACAGAGCAAGACATATCATTAGAAAATATGATGATGTTCTGCATGCATGCGCAGATCTTCTGTTGGAAAAAGAAAAGATTTCCCGGGAAGAATTTGAAGCGCTGTTCCCGGAAGATGTATCAGAAGACTAGAAGAAAGCGTGCTCCTTTCCGAGAGCAAAAAATGAGAGAGGTGTTAGTTATATGAATAAGACGGCTTTATTTTGTGATGGAACAGAAGGATATGTGTATCCCCCTGAACCGAAAGAAAGCGAACTGGTGACATTCCGGTTCCGTACGGCGAAGGATGATGTAGACAGAGTAGGGCTTGTGACATCGGCTGACACATATGTAATGGAAAAACGAATGCACACAGGGAGAGTTTGATTATTATACGTTCGAGACACGTCTGGGGGAAGAGCCGTTCAGATATTGTTTCGAAGTGCAGTCTGGGACAGAAAAATATTATTATGGACGATGTGGAATCTCTCGCGAGATCCTGGAGTACTATAATTTTGTTGTAGTACCCGGATTTTCCACACCGGACTGGGCAAAGGGAGCGGTTATGTATCAGATATTTACAGACCGCTTTTATAACGGAGATAAGTCAAATGATGTAGAGACGAATGAGTATTACTACATTGGGGATTATTCGCAGAGAGTAACGAACTGGGACAAATATCCGGCGAACATGGGTGTAAGAGAGTTCTACGGAGGAGACTTGCAGGGAGTCATGGATAAGCTTGATTATCTGCAGGATCTGGGCGTAGAAGTCGTATATTTTAATCCGTTATTTGTGTCACCGTCCAACCACAAATACGATATCCAGGATTATGATTATATCGATCCGCATTATGGAAAGATCGTAGATGACGGAGGCGAGGTGCTTCCGAATGGTGTGACGGACAACAGTCAGGCAACGAAGTATGAAAAAACGCACGACAGGTCTTAAGAACCTGGAAGCAAGTAATGAGTTGTTCATTAAACTGGTGGAGGAATTACATCGCCGTGGAATGAAAGTGATTCTGGACGGCGTATTCAACCATTGCGGTTCTTTCAATAAGTGGATGGACCGTGAGAGAATTTACGAAGGTGAAGAGGATTATGAACCGGGTGCTTATGTATCGGCAGACAGTCCGTACAGAAGCTACTTCCGTTTCTTCAAAGAAGGACCGGAGAACTGGCCGTATAATGGCAATTACGATGGCTGGTGGGGACATGATACTCTGCCGAAACTGAATTACGAAGATTCTGTAAAACTGGAAAATTATATCTTATATATCGGACGGAAATGGGTATCGCCGCCGTATAATGTAGATGGATGGCGTCTGGATGTGGCAGCAGACCTGGGACGCAGCAATGAATACAATCACGAGTTCTGGCAGAAATTCCGAAGAGCCGTGAAAGATGCAAATCCGAATGCACTGATCCTTGCCGAACATTACGGCGATCCGAGTGACTGGCTTAAGGGAGATGAGTGGGATACCGTTATGAACTATGATGCGTTCATGGAGCCGGTTACATGGTTCCTGACCGGAATGGAAAAGCATAGTGATGAGGCGAGAGAAGAGCTCCTTGGCAACATCGATAACTTTATCGGTTCGATGGCACATCACATGTCGAACATGCTGACTCCGTCACTTCAGGTGGCGATGAATGAGCTTTCCAACCATGATCATTCCAGATTCTTAACGAGAACGAATCACATGGTTGGCCGTGTGGAACATCTGGGACCGGAAGCTGCGAACGAGTATGTGAATAAAGCGGTTATGCGTGAAGCGGTTGTTATGCAGATGACCTGGGTCGGAGCTCCGACGGTATATTATGGTGATGAGGCTGGTGTCTGTGGATTTACAGATCCGGATAACAGAAGAACCTATCCGTGGGGACATGAAGATCAGGAACTGATCGCATTCCACAAAGAAGCGATCCGCATCCACAAAGAGCATCCGGCACTTAAGACCGGTTCGTTGAAGATTCTTGGCGGAGAGGAAAATATCCTGTCTTATGCGAGATTTAAAGGGCATGACCGGATCATTGTTGTGATCAATAACCGCAGCGAACGTGCGGAAGTAAAAGTTCCTGTATGGGAAGCAGAGATTCCGATAAAATGCCGCATGAAACGTCTGCTATATTCTTACAAAGAAGGATATACAACAGAGTACGAAGAGTATCTGGTAGAAGACGGAGAAGTGGTTGCGAACATGGGACCACATTCGGCACTTGTACTGGGAATGAGAAATGAAGAGGATCATGACTGGCTGTATATTTTGTAGAATGGGTATGGACCGGCTAATAGTGAATTTTGTAAAGAAGATACAAACAGACTAATAGTGAAATAAAGAAAATAAAAAGATTACCGGAAAATGTAGTGCGTTTTCCAGTAATCATTTTTTTACGTTTTTATACAAACATAATAATGTGAGATCTGGTTTCGATAATGCAAAATTATATTATTTTGTAAGAACTTCTACACTATCTTCTTTAATAAGAACCATATATTCAATCTGAGCAGAAAGACCGTCGTCATCCGTATAAACGGTCCATCCGTTGTCTTCATCTACATAGAATTCCGGAGAACCCTGATTGATCATCGGCTCGATCGTGAACATCATACCAGGAACCAGAACCATCTCACTGCCCTTCGGAGTAACATAACTTACGAATGGCTCTTCGTGGAATTCCAGACCGATTCCATGGCCGCCGATCTCCTCTACGACAGAATATCCATTTTCCTGTGCATGTGAATTGATCGCATAAGCAATGTCTCCAAGATGTCCCCAAGGATTTTGCTGCTTTAAGTCCAAGCTCTACGCATTCTTTTGTAACACGGACAATACGTTCGGCTTCCGGTGATACGTCACCGATCGTGAACATACGGGATGCATCAGAGAAATATCCGTTTAAAAATCGTAGACACATCTACGTTGATGATATCTCCATCGATTAGAATCTCATTTTCACTTGGGATACCGTGGCAGATGACGTTGTTGATGGAAGTACATACGCTCTTCGGGAATCCCTCATAATTCAGAGGCGCCGGGATTCCTCCGTGCTCTGTTGTGAAATCATATACAAGTTTGTCAATTTCGGCAGTGCTCATTCCTGCATGAATATGAGCTGCTACATGGTCGAGAACTGCGGTGTTCAGTTCTGCACTTTTTTGATCATTTCAATCTGTTCCGGTGTCTTCAGTAATGAACGGTCAGGAACGATCTGGCCTTTGGACGCAAGTGTCCACAATTTTATATCTAACTTATCCACAATACTACCTGCTTTCTAAACAAATTTTCCACATGTATTATAGCACGTTTTGGAAAAAGAGACAGGGGAATTTTTGTCAATAGGATTGCCGCAAATGAAAAATCCTTTGTCCCTTATTGTCTCCACCATAAAATAAGTTATAATTTTACTGGTATTGTATACAGAATGTGGATAAACTATTATGGTTCATAGTAATGATAAAGTTATACACAGGCAACATAGAAAGGAGCAGACATATGTTAAGAATAGGAATGCTTACAAGCGGCGGCGACTGTCAGGCACTGAATGCAGCAATGCGCGGCGTGGTGAAAGGACTGTTTCAGGCACGTAAAGACGTGGAGATTTATGGATTTGAAGAGGGATATAAAGGTTTGATCTATTCGAACTTAAGATGCTACGTCAAAGACTTTTCGGGGATTCTGACACTTGGTGGAACGATTCTGGGAACATCCAGACAACCGTTCAAGTTAATGAGAGTACCGGATAAGGACGGAATTGACAAAGTAGAGGCAATGAAACACACTTACCACAAGCTGAATCTGGACTGCCTGGTAATCCTTGGGGGAAATGGAACACACAAATCAGCCAATATGCTGAGAGAAGAAGGACTTAATGTGGTAACACTTCCGAAGACGATTGATAACGATCTCTGGGGAACGGACATGACATTCGGATTCCAGAGTGCGGTAGACATTGCAACAGATACAATTGACAGGATCCATACAACAGCAACGTCTCACAGCCGTGTATTTATCGTGGAAGTAATGGGGCACAAAGTAGGATGGGTAACACTTCATGCAGGAATTGCCGGCGGTGCCGATATTATTCTGCTTCCGGAGATGCCATATGACATCAATTCAGTAGTTGAAGCAATTGAAAAGCGCGGCAAAGCAGGAAAGAGATTCACAATAATTGCTGTTGCAGAAGGTGCGATTTCAAAAGAAGATGCAGCGCTTTCAAAGAAGGAATTAAAAGAGAAAAAAGGCAAAGAAGAAATACCCTTCTGTTGCATATGAACTTGCTGAGAAGATTCAGGAAAAAAGCAGATAAAGAAGTAAGAATTACTGTGCCTGGACATACACAGCGAGGCGGCTCTCCGTGTGCATATGACCGTGTGCTTGCAACAAGACTTGGTGCAGAAGCTGCGAGAGCAATTCTGGAAGGTGATTTTGGATGTATGGTAGGAACAAAGAATCAGGAGATTATCCGTGTACCATTGTCAGAAGTTGCCGGAAAATTAAAATATGTAGATCCAAAGGCATCGATCATTAAAGAAGCAAAAACCATCGGTATCAGCTTCGGTGATGAATAAGATACACAGGTTAAGCAGGATCTGCATTTAGACAAGGAGTGTAAAGAATGTCATATACGGCATTATACCGTAAATTCCGTCCGGATGAATTCGAAGATGTAAAAGGACAGGATGCGATCGTCCGGACGCTTAAGAACCAGATCAATGCAGACCGTATCGGACATGCATATCTGTTCTGCGGGACAAGAGGAACCGGTAAGACGACGGTTGCAAAAATATTTGCGAAAGCAGTCAACTGCGAACATCCGGTAGACGGAAGTCCGTGCGGGGAGTGCGCAATGTGCAAGTCGATCGCAGCGGGTACATCGATGAACGTGATCGAGATCGATGCGGCATCGAATAATGGTGTGGATAATATCCGAGAGATCCGTGAAGAAGTCACATACCGTCCGACGGAAGGAAAATATAAAGTATATATCATCGACGAGGTGCATATGCTGTCGATCGGTGCGTTCAATGCATTGTTAAAAACATTGGAAGAACCGCCGGAATATGTTATATTTATTCTTGCGACAACGGAGGCACACAAGATCCCGATTACGATCTTAAGCCGTTGTCAGCGATATGATTTTAAGAGAATTTCCATTGAAACGATCGCAGCAAGACTGCGGGAACTGATTGATAAAGAAGGATGGGACGTAGAAGATAAGGCGGTCCGTTATATTGCGAAGATGGCGGACGGTTCCATGCGAGATTCATTAAGTCTTCTGGATCAGTGTGCCGCGTTCTATATGAATGAGACACTGACATATGATCATGTACTGGAAGTGCTGGGAGCGGTGGATACGGAAGTGTTCAGCCGGCTTTTAAGACAGCTGCTTGCGATGGATGTGCATCAGGTGATCGAAACGGTCGATGAGCTGGTGATGCAGGGAAGAGAACTGTCCCAGCTTGCGGCAGATTTCACATGGTATCTGCGAAATCTCCTTCTGGTGAAGAGTTCGGATAATATGGAAGATGTACTGGATGTGTCGTCTGAAAATCTTGCACTTTTAAAAGAAGAAGCACAGATGATCGACAGCGATACGCTGATCCGTTACATCCGAATTTTCTCAGATCTGACGAACCAGTTAAAATATGCGACCCAGAAGAGGGTACTTCTGGAAGTGACACTGATCAAATTGTGCCGTCCGGCGATGGATCAGAACAAAGATGCATTACTGGACCGTATCCGTGCGATCGAGAAGCAGCTCGAAGAGGGGGCGTGGGAAGCACCGGTCAGAGAACGCATCGTATATGCATCGGATGCAAAAGAGGCGGGAGAACCGAAACCAAAGCCGGAACTTCCGCAGGCATTGAACGAAGATGTGAAAGCGGTGGCAAAAGATTTCCGGATGATCATCAATGAGGCTTCCCCGATGCTCAGAACCTATCTGAAAAAAGCAAGACTGAGTGCAGGAGAAGGCAACAGGCTTCTGATCGTACTGCCGGATGAACTGAGCGCAAGTGCGGTGGCAACACCGGAACATAAAGAAGAGATCCAGTCATTGATCGAGCAGAAGATTGGCAAAAAAGTAGAGATAGACGTCCGCCAGATGGAGGCGGGACGCAGATTCGAAGATGAATTTTGTGGATCTGGAGAATCTGATCAATATGGAAATTACTGTAGAAGACGAATAGGAGGATATTATCATGGCCAAAAAGAGGTGGATTCCCAGGCGGCGGAATGCCGGGAAATATGGCGAATCTGATGAAGCAGGCACAGAAGATGCAGCGTCAGATGGAAGAACAGGCAAAGGAAATGGAGACAAAAGAATTCAGCGCAACTGCAGGCGGCGGAGCTGTTGAAGTTACTGTTTCCGGAAGCAAGAAGATCTTAAAAGTAAAACTGGATGAAGAAGTTGTAGATCCGGATGATGTAGAGATGCTGGAAGATCTGCTTGTGGCAGCAGTCAACGAAGCATTGGAGAAAGTAGACGCAGAGACAACTTCTGCAATGTCTAAGTTCACCGGCGGCATGGGCGGCGGAATGCCGGGACTATTCTAGGAGAAATTTAAGGAGAAGGTTCCGGGAGAATTATTCTTACAGGGAGTTAAAAACTATGGATTATTACAGTAATCAGATGAGCAAACTGATCGAGGAACTGTCATGTCTTCCGGGAATCGGAGCAAAATCTGCGGCAAGACTTGCATTTCATCTGATCCATATGCCGGTTGATGATGTAAAGAGACTGGCTTCTACAATGGTGGAAGCCAGAGAGAACATAAAATATTGCAAAGAATGTTATACACTGACGGATCAGGAACTGTGTCCGATCTGCAGCAACAGTAATCGTGATCACCAGACGATCATGGTAGTGGAGAATACGAGAGACCTTGCGGCATACGAAAAGACCGGAAAATATAACGGTGTATACCACGTGCTTCACGGAGCAATCTCTCCGATGCTTGGTATCGGTCCGGAAGATATCAAACTGAAGGAACTGATCGAACGTCTGCAGGGAGATGTGAAAGAAGTGATTATTGCCACGAACTCAAGCCTGGAAGGTGAGACGACAGCAATGTATATCAGTAAGCTGATCAAACCGACGGGAATTAAGGTGAGCAGGATTGCAAGTGGTGTTCCGGTTGGAGGAGATCTGGAGTATATCGATGAAGTGACACTTCTACGGGCACTTGAAGGAAGGACAGAGCTGTAGCCCTGTCCCCCTTTTTTACTTATCATGCGTTTGAAAAAGCTGCCAGTTGCCAAAGCAATCGTAATGAGCTGTCAGGTTCAGCAGAGTTTTGACGGTCGGCATTGGAGGTGAGATAAATGAAGAAAAAGGTTACATCAACGGATATTGCACATGCTGCCGGGGTATCACAGTCCACAGTTTCCATGATCCTGAACAAAAAGTACGATGTATCATTTGCAAAAGATACTGTGGAAAGAGTGGAAAATGCGGCAAAAGAACTGGGATATGTCCCGCCGAAGCGGAAAACGAGAAAAGGAACAAAACGGGAGAAGCTTCTTGTTGTATTCTGCCCAAACCTGACGAATCCGTAATTATGTTATGCTGCTTCAGGGGATTGAGGCACATGCGAAAGCAAAAAAGGTTTCGGGCCCTTTTTGTATGCAATACGCAGAGAGACCTCAGGATGGAAGAGCGCTATCTGAAAATGATGTGGCAGTTAAGACCGCTTGGAATTATCTATACCTGTAATCCGAGCCATTGCTTTATGGAACTTGTGGGAGAAATTGCAGAACAGATACCGGTTGCGATCGTCAATAACCAGAATGAAAAGATGAATGTAGATGCGGTGGAACTTGACAATTCCAAGCTTGGAAGAGTCATGGCGAAACATCTGCTGGAACTGGGACACAGGAAAGTTGCATATATAGCACCGCCGCTTACGGCAAGGCAGAAGCAGCGTTCGAAGCGGGTAGAGGGCTTCCTGAAAGAATATGAGAAAGGTCGGACTGCGTGACCAGGTGATCATAAAAGCGGCAAAGAAGAAATCGATCTGGATGTGGCGCATATTGATTCGGAGTACAAGATCGGGTATGAGCTGACGAAAGAATTGTTGAAGGAAACGACGGATGTGACAGCAATCGTCGGACTGAATGATATGATCGCATTTGGGAATCATGGATGCACTTCATGAAGCAAAGATAAAGGTGCCGACCGATGTGTCCGTGATGGGGTGTGACAACACTTTGTTTGCAAGAATGCATAACATGAATCTGACGACCATCGAACATTTTGTGACTTTCAAAGGAAGAGATGCATGTGATATCATAATGAAGAAGATAGCCACACATCATTCGACGAATACAGGTGCGGTTCCGATCAGTACATATCATGTGGAGTATGAGCCGCAATTAATCGTCCAGGGGGACGACAACGTATGCGCAAAAATGCCCGGAAAAAAGTAAAAAATTAATTCATTTTGTGAAAATTATTATTAATAAATTCGAGATTTTACAAAATAAAAATGCATGATTAAATTTAAATAATCCCATAAAATGCGTGAAAATCGTTAATGAAATGTAAAAAAATTGAAAAAAATATCGTTAACAATTTCTACGAAAAAAATATGTGAAATTCAATTAATAATTTTATAATATTAACAGTAAAAAAATTACTAATTAAAAAATCAAAGCTATTGACCAGAGCTCCTTAAATAGAGTATAATTCAACCAAACGATAACAAGGGAATGGTGAACAGATTTCACCGGTTTTAAGGAGGAAGAATAACATGAAATTTTTCATTGACACAGCGAACGTAGAAGATATTAAGAAAGCAAATGACATGGGAGTTATCTGTGGAGTA
>ENA-OQES01000661-OQES01000661.1-human-gut-metagenome-genome-assembly--contig:-NODE-661-length-13865-cov-3.570098_pt1 | contig 13865 bp, 16 predicted proteins | sample MGYA00242798_ERZ504641 | MGnify/ENA primary metagenome ERZ504641 (study PRJEB26092, sample SAMD00036327) | human gut metagenome | host: Homo sapiens | study: EMG produced TPA metagenomics assembly of... | reverse complement strand
AGGACCAGCTGCGGCACAGCCAGCGTGTCGCCGTTGCTTTGCCGCCAATTTGTAGCCCATATCCGCAAACCTCCCCACTATAAATTGTTGGTTCATTATACCACAAAAGTGCCGTTTGGTCAATCTCGAAGGAAAAACTGCCCAAAAATCAGCGCCGGATTTTGGGCAATGCGTTCCTTGTATTTTGATACACAAATTTGTACAATAGTACCATAAACAGTTAAAGCATTAAGGGGGAGACTACCATGGCGATGAATCTTGTAAAACTGCCCACCGGCAAATCGAATTTGCAGCTGCGCGTCAGCAAGGGGCACTATGCCACCAGCCACAGCCATATCAACTACTACATTGATGTCACGCTGACAAAGTTCCGCCTGTCGGAGGCACGCGCTGCCGCCGCCGAGCTGGTGCGAGAGTACAAGTCGACGACCATTGTGGACACGATCCTCTGCCTGGACGGCACCGAGGTCATCGGCGCCTGCATGGCCAGTGAGCTGACAAAGGCCGGCTATACGAATATGAATGCCCACCAGACAATCTACGTCGTCACGCCGGAGCACACCACCGGCAGCCAGCTGCTTTTCCGCGAAAACACCGCCCCGATGATCGCCGGTAAGCATGTACTGGTGCTGGCGGCGTCCGTTACCACCGGCTTCACCGTGCAGGGCGCTGTCGAGGCCATCCGCTACTACGGCGGCGATCCCGTCGGCATCGCGTCGATCTTTGCGTCGGTCAAGGAGTGCGCAGGCTACCCCGTGGCCAGCATCTTTGACACCCACGACCTTCCCGACTACGAAACCTACGACTCCCACAGCTGCCCGTGGTGCAGGCAGGGCAAGAAAATTGATGCGCTTGTCAACAGCTTCGGCTACTCGAGCCTGTAAATTTTCTGACGATTTTGCCCCCTCGAAAGAGGGGGCTTTTTGTCGCTTTTGCGGTCTTGAGCGCTCCGCGCAGGGTCTTTTATAAATGGGGAAGGCTGATTTTTTTAGGAGGAATTGGTTTGAATACTGAGAATTTGAATGGGATCCTTGCACAATACGTTCAGCACTGCAAAGCCCGCGCGGCAGCCGATGAGGGAACGGTCTGGCGCGCGGTGGACTGCTTTGGCGTGAACTGGGACATCGAGGACAGCGACTTTCCGGCCATGTTTGCCGATGCCATGCAGCAGGCCCAGCCGACGCTGGACAACCCGGCCCTGCAGCCCATCGGCGGCCTGCAGAACCTGATGCTGCGCGACAGCGAGGTCGAATTCGTCCGCGAGTGCTTCCGCTGGCTGTACAATGAGGACGGCGGTGATATTTCCAAGCGCCGGGGCCGCGCCGAGCTGTTCGCTGACCAGATCAACGGGCGGTTCCGCCGCGTGTTCCCGCGCATGAGCAAGTATACGATGAACACGGCCAACGCGGTGTTCTTCCTGAACCTGTGGGAGCCGCACGCGAACTACTTCTATCAGGCCGGCGAGGCGAAGGCGTGGGCGGATTACTTTGGGTATGAGGCAGACTTTGGCGGCGGTACGGCGCTGGACCTGCCGCGCTACTACACGATGTGCAACGACCTGCTGCACGCGCTGGAGAACTACCCGGAGATCATCGCTCTGCACAAGGCCTACGCGGAGCAGGAGCTGGGCGGCATCGACGACGCGCTGCACCTGCTTGTGTACGACATCCTGCACACGGCCTACGCCGAGCAGTTCTATCCGAAGGGCTACACCCGCGGCTCGACGAGCAGGGAGCGCGCAAAGGCTGTGAAGGAGAAGGCGGACCGCGCCGAGCTCTGCATCCGCATCGGCGAGTGTGAGCAGGAGCTGCAGGAGCTGATGGCGAACCCTGCTGCGCTGCCCGACCTGACCGGCTGTAAAATCAACCATAAAAATGTTCGGCGCAGGCACGGTCCGGCCCGCCGAGGGCCAGTTCATGGTCATCGACTTCAACGGCACGCTGAAAAAGTTCAGCTACACAGCCTCGATGAACAGTGGCTATCTCTCCGCCGAGGACCCCAACGTCGAAGCCCGCCTGCAGGCCTACCAGGGCTACAACAAGGACAAGGACCGCCTGGAGAAGGAACTGAAGAACCTGAAGGCGGAATTGGTGAAGCTGTAATCGGAAACCGGCCCAGCGGGCGAATGCTGTTCGCCCGGCTGCGTTCTGCAATAAAAAATCCCTGCGTCTGAATGTGACACAGGGATTTTTTATTGGAGCGGCTGATGGGAGTCGAACCCACGTCCTCAGCTTGGAAGGCTGATGTACTAGCCGTTGTACGACAGCCGCATAACAACAGTACCTATTATACCCATCTGCGGGGGTGTTTGTCAAGCCCACCGGGCCGTGTTTTCCTGCCTCTGTTACCCTTTTGCCATTTTATTTTACATTTTGCACCCTTGACAATCCTACCTCAAAGCACCATAATAAATACTGAATCTGTATAAACGAAATTTTGAGAGGAAAGAGGTGCGGCACCATGCGCGTGATTGCCGGAACAGCTCGCGGCAAAATCTGCAGGCCCTGCCGGGCGAGGACATTACCCGCCCGACCATCAACCGTGTGAAGGAGGCCATGTTCTCCAGCGTGCAGTTCCTGGTGCCGGGGGCACGGGTGCTGGACCTGTTCGCAGGCAGCGGCCAGCTGGGCATCGAGGCTCTGTCCCGCGGTGCCAAAAGCTGCCTCTTTGTGGACCGCTCCGCCGAGGCACTCGCCGTTGTGAAGGCCAACTGCAAAACGGCAGAGGTGGACCGCCAGAGTGATATACGCCAGGGCGAGGCCGAGAGCTTTCTCGCCAACATCCGCGGGCCGTTTGACCTGGCTCTGCTGGATCCGCCGTTCCACCATGATACCGTGGCTGCCGTGCTGCCGCTGCTGGCCGCTAAGATGGCCCCCGGCGGTGTCGTGCTCTGCGAGACCGAGCGCGAGGCCGACCTGCCCGAGCAGGCGGGCGCTCTGACGCTGGTGAAACAGTACAACTACGGCAAGATCAAGGTCAGCCGCTATGAGAGAGGGGAAGAGGTATGAACGTTGAAGAACTGTTGGAGATGATGGAGGAAACGCTGGAGGCCGGGACGATAGTTCCGTTCTCCGCTTCCAAGCGCATGGTCGATGTGGACCGTATGCGCGATATTATCGATGAGGTGCGCAACAACCTGCCCGACGAGATCCGCGAGAGCAAAAAAATTCGTGAATGACCGCGAGCAAATCATGCAGAACGCCCGCATTGAGTCCGAAAACATCATTCAGCAGGCAGAGGAGCGCGCCCGCGTCCTGACCAGCGAGCAGGAGATCGTCAAGCGCAGTCAGCAGCACGCGGCGGAGATCCTGTCCGCTGCCCAGAAGAGCGCCAAGGAACTGACCCGCAAGGCGACCCTGTACTGCGAGACGATCCTGAAGAACTCCGAGGAGGTGTTGGGCCGAAGCATGGCGGACATCAAGAACACCCGCATGAATCTGCGCAGCGCCGCCCGCCCTAAGAATAACATGCCCAAGTAAAAAATTGCAGAAGTGTTGTTATTCACGGCACATTTCTGCCCATGGCAACACAATATGCAAAAAACAACGCCGCACCGTGCAATATGGTGCGGCGCCTTTCTTTGCTCGGGGGCAGGGATTTTGCCGCGTGCGCATTTGCTGCAAACTGCTGACCTGTATCCCGATCCCTTTGTACAAACTGTGAAAAAATCAATTCATGGCGCAGTTTTTCCCCGCCTGCCCTTGCTTTTTGCTGAATAAAATGGTACTATTATTTTACCACAGGTGGGTAATTGTGGTGTGAATAACAACAAAAGTGGGGAAGAATGGGTAGTTTTCCACGTTCTCCACAGAGTTATTAACAAACTGAACGCAGCGACGTAAAAAATCTTGCCGAAGATTTGTGCAGTATGACGAAGGGAGGGGAAGCCGGATGCTCGTCGGTCAGTATGATTACGCAATCGACGCAAAAGGGCGTCTGAACTTTCCCGCCCGCTTCCGGGACGCGATGGGGGAGACCTTCATCGTGACCCGGTGGCTGGATCACTGCCTGGCCGCCTTCCCGGCGGAGGAGTTCGAAAAGGTCGCCGCCAAAATTGAGGAAAAGGGCCTCGTCAAGGGCCGCAAGGTCAGCCGTATGCTCTACGCCTCCGCCGTCGAGGTCACCCCGGACAAGCAGGGCCGCATTCAGCTGCCCGCCAAGCTGCGGGAGTACGCGGGTCTCGACCACGATGTGACCATCATCGGCAGCCGCAGCTTTGCCGAGATCTGGAACACCGAGGCGTGGAACGCCAACCAGGAAACGAGCGATGAGGATTTCACCGCTGCGATGGAAGACCTTGACTTTTAACAAAACAGGACGATAACACATGGAATTTTCACATATCCCCGTACTGCTGCAGCCCTGTCTGGACGGGCTGAACATCGACCCTGCCGGTATCTATCTGGATGGAACCGCCGGCGGCGCCGGTCACAGCAGAGAAATCGCCAAACGCCTGACCACAGGACGTCTGATCTCGCTCGATCAGGACCCGGATGCGGTGGCAGTCGCCACCGAAAGGCTCAAGGGTCTGCCGGCGCAGGTGGTGCAGGTCAATTTCCGTGAGGCCGCCCGCGTCCTTAGCGGAGCTTGGCATCCCGGCGGTCAACGGGGCCCTGCTCGATCTCGGCGTGTCCAGCCACCAGCTGGACGACGCGGCCCGCGGTTTCTCTTACCATGCCGACGCGCCGCTCGATATGCGCATGAGCCAGCAGGGCCCCACCGCCGCGGATCTGGTCAACACGCTGGATCGTGAGGAGCTGACCCGCATCCTGCGTGACTACGGTGAGGAGCCGTATGCCTGGCAGATCGCGGGCAAAATTGTCGCTGCGCGGGCGGAGCAGCCCATCCTGACCACGCTGCAGCTGGCCGAGATCGTCGCCGCCGCTGTGCCCCCGGCAGAGCGCCGCAAGGCGAAGAACCCGGCGCGCCGCACCTTCCAGGCCATCCGCATTGCGGTCAACTCCGAGCTGGACGCCCTGAACGAGGGGCTCGACGCCATCTTTGACTGTCTGGCCCCGGGCGGGCGGCTCTGCGTCATCACCTTCCACAGCCTGGAGGATCGGCTCGTCAAGAACAAGTTCCGCCGCTGGGCACAGCGCTGCACCTGCCCGCCGGAGCAGCCCATCTGCACCTGCGGAGGTGTGGCCAAGGCCAAGCTGATTACCCGCAAGCCCATTGAGGCTGACGCCGCGGAGCTGGAGACCAACCGTCGCAGCCGCAGCGCCAAATTTGAGAGTGTTGGAGAAAGCATAAGAGGCATTATTCATGACAACTGTTTTGCTGCACGAGGGCTCGGCAGCACCGAAACTGGAGCCCCCGCCGCGCCCGCAGGTGCGTGCGGTGCGCGGCGGCAACCACGGCCTGAACCGCGTCCGCCATGTGATGCGGACTGCCGTGATCGTGCTGATCCTTGCCGTGTTTGGCGGGCTGGCAATCAGCAGCCTGATGAGCGGTGCAACGCTGATGGAACTGAACGCACAGGTCGATGAGGTCAGCGCTCAGCTGGCCGAGGCCCAGAGCGAATACGACTACCTGAACACCCGGATGAACGACATCACGAGCCGCGCCAGTCTGCAGCAGGTGGCCGAGGGTGAGCTGGGACTGGTCAAGGCCGATCCCAGCCAGATCACCTACGTCCAGCTGGAGGACCAGAGCATCATTGAGCGGAACACCGGCGCCGCGGGCCGCCTGTTGGATGAGGTGCGCACGGCAGCGCTGAGCCTGCTGGACAGCCTGAACCCGTAAAACAACCAAAAATATGCAGCTACGAGCCTTTTTGCTGCACGGCCTTGCTGCCGTCGGCAAAAAGGCTTTTGAAATAACAAGGTGTATCCATGACAGAGCAACGACCCAACCATTCCACCCGGCATCGTCCCCGGGCAAGCAAGGGCATAAAATACTGGACGCTGGTTTGCATGATAGTATTTATCCTCGCCTGCTACGGCGTGCTGGTCTACCAGCTGTATGTGTGGCAGGTGCGTGATGCCGAGAGCTACCGCGCCGAGGCTGTGACCCAGCAGCTGAAGGACACGACGCTGCCCGCTGTGCGCGGCTCGATCTACAGCGCCAACGGCAAGCTGCTGGCCAAGAGCAGCACGGTATGGAACATCGTGGCCGACCCGTCCTCCGTTTTAAAGAGCGGGGCGACGGAGGACCAGATCCGCACAGCGGCAGAGCACATTGCCGAGCTGCTGGACGACGGCACAACGGCGGATACTGTGTACAAGGCGCTGACGGCGTCCAACAAGGATACCGGTGAGCCGTACCAGTACCGTGTGGTGAAAAAGGGTGTCGAAAAGCCCGTGGCGGATGCTATCCTGGCCTATGCAGACAGCTACCGCCTCAAGGACGGCGCTGCGGTGGACACGAGCCTGCAGACCGAGGAAAAGGAGGACAAGAAGGACGGCGAGACCAAAACCGGCAAGGCAACCCGTATCCTCTACCTGACCAGCGAACAGGCAGCCTCCCGCACTTACCCCTATGGGGAGTTCCTGGCCTCGGTGCTGGGCTTCTGCAATGAGGACGGCTCGGGTGCCTACGGACTGGAAAAATATTACGACGAGACGCTGGCCGGTACGCCGGGCCGCAGCGTAGCCGAAACGGACGCCTACGGTGACCCGCTGGCCAGCGGTCAGGCCGACGTGCATGAAGCCATCGACGGCAGCAACCTGAACCTGACCATCGACGAGAACGTACAGTCCATCGTCGAGGAGTACCTGACCGAGGCGATGAGCACCTTTACGGTCCATGGCCGCGGAAGCGCCATTGTCATGAACGTCAAGACCGGCGCGATCCTGGCGATGGCGTCCCTTGAGCAGTTTGACCCCAACGACCCCAAGACGATCACCGACCCCAAGATGAACGAGATCCTGGCTAAAACAGAGATCGACGCGGAGGACATTGACTGGCTGGAAAGCCGTCTGGGCGAGAAGGCCGTCAAGGACATCATTGCAGACGGAAGCATCAGCCATGAAAAGACGACGAACGAGAAGGGCGAGGAGGTCTCCAGCGAGGCTACCCAGCTGCAGGGTATGATGCGCGAGGCCCAGTGGAAGAATAAGAACATTACCGAGCTGTATATGCCCGGCTCGGTGTTCAAGCTCATCACGGCCTCGGCAGGGCTGGACTCCGGTGTTATGAGTGCGGAGCAGACCTTCTACTGCGGCGGCAGCCTGACCGTCAACGAGGGCAGCGAGCTGTGGGAGCACACCTACCGCTGTGCCAACGGCGAGGTCCACTATGAACAGGACATGGCAGGCGCGCTGAACCACAGCTGCAACCTCTGGTTCATTCAGGCGGCAGAGACGCTCAAGCCGCAGATCTTCTACGACTATATCCAGGCGTTCGGCTTCACCCAGCCCACCGGCATCGACCTGCCCAACGAGACCCGCTGGACCAGCGTCTACAACGCCGAGCAGATGGCAGAGGTCGATACAAACCTGTACACGGCGGCCTTCGGCCAGAACGAGTCCATCACCCCGATGCAGATGGCCACCGCCGTAGCGGCCATCGCCAACGGCGGCTACCTTGTTACGCCCTATGTCGTGGATTCCATCTCTGACAAGGACGGCAACATTATCTCCCAGACCGAGACGAACATCCGCCGCCAGGTTATCTCCGAAGAAGTCAGCCGGCAGCTGCTGGCCATGATGGAAAACAACGTCCACGGGGCAGGGGACTACCACTCCTGCGCCAACGCCTACGTGGCGGGCTACCGCATCGGCGGCAAGTCCGGTACGGCAGAGCGCACGGACCGCCATCTGCGCGGCGACGGCGACTATTATAAAATGATGAGCTTTGCCGCTGTGCTGCCCATCGACGATCCCGAGATCGAGGTTTTCGTCCTGCTGGACGACCCGCGCTGGGGCAAGGACTATGCCAGCCAGGTCGTGGCCCCCGTCGTCGGCAACATCATCAGCGAGATCGCGCCCTATCTGGGCATCGAGCAGGACGCTGACTACAACCCCACCGGCACTGTGACCGTGCAGACCTGCCTGGACTACACCTGGACGAACGCGCAGGTTACGTTGAACCGCCTGGGCCTCAAGCATAAGCTGATCGGCCCCAGCAGCGGCAATATCGTCTACCAGTACCCCGTCGGCGGCAGCGTGGTGCCAGCGGGCTCCACCATTTACCTGTACACGGCCACCGACCAGAACTCGATGACCACAACGCCCGACGTCGTCGGCAAGACCGGCACCTTTGCCGAGCAGATGCTCAAGGCCGCCAACCTGAACGTGCAGTTCGCCGGCGACAGCAGCGGCAAGGTCGTGGCGCAGGACGTCGAGGCCGGAACCTCCGCTGCCTACGGCACGATCATAACGCTGACGATGGACAGCGGAGAGGACACCACCCATGACGCCCCGACGGTGACCGAGGAGATCGACCCGGCAAACGAGGAGGGTAAGCATCCCCGCAGGGGCACCCGGGCTTTTGCGAACGCTGCATTTCTGTATAGGAGGTCTTTTTCCATGCAAACCATTCCTGCCAATCAACTGCTGGCCGGACTGACGCTGGCCGAGCCGGTCGCCATCCGCGCCGTTGTGACCGACAGCCGCAAGGTCGAGCCGGGCTGCGTTTTTTCGCTGCTTCCCCGGCGAGCGTGTTGACGGCCATGACTACGCCGCCGGTGCCTACCGGAGCGGCGCAGAATATATCGTTGCCAACCATCCCGTCGAGGGCGTGCCTGCGGAGCGCACGGTCATTGTGCCGGACAGCGGCAAGGCCATGATCCGCATGGCGTCCAACTACCGGATGCTGTTCAACCCCAGAATGATCGGCGTCACGGGCAGTGTCGGCAAGACGACGACGAAGGAGTTCTGCTACGCGGTGCTCTCCGCCTTCGGCAAGACCCTCAAGACCGAGGGCAACCAGAACAATGACATCGGCGTGCCCAACACGCTGTTCCGCCTGACCGACGACACTGAGTACGCCGTTGTCGAGATGGGCATGGACCACGCGGGCGAGATCGAGCGTCTGACCCGCTGTGCCCGGCCCAGCGCGGGCATCATTACGATGATCGGTGTTTCGCATCTGGAAAATCTCGGCACGCGCGAGAATATACTGAAGGCAAAGCTGGAGATCTGCACCGGCCTGCCCGACGGCGCACCGCTGGCCCTGAACGCGGACAACGACCTGCTGCCCACGGCAAGCATCCCCAGCCGCCTGCGGCCGGTCTGGTTCGGCATTGACGCCGCGAATGCCGATGTCCGCGCGGTGGATGTCGTCACCGGCGCAAACGGCACGACCTTCAAAATCATCGATACGCAGTACGGTACGTTCGATGCCGCCATCCCGACAGCGGGCATCCACACGGTCTACGACGCGCTGGCCGCCTACGCCGCCGCGACCCGCCTGGGTCTGGACGCTGCCCGCTGCGCTGCCGCGCTGGCGACCTACCGGACGACGGGCATGCGCCAGCATATCGTGGAAAAGGGCGGCATCACCTTCATTGAGGACTGCTACAACGCCAACCCCGACAGCATGAAGGCTGCGCTCTCTGTCCTCAAGGCACTGCCCAATGCCCGGAAGATCGCGCTGCTCGGCGATATGCTTGAGCTGGGCGGTGCGAGCGAGGAAGGGCACCGCCATACCGGCGAGTGGGCTGCTGACGCGGGCGTTGATGCACTCATCGCCTACGGCCCGCGCAGCGCCGCCATGGCCGAGGCCGCAAAAGCGCGCGGGGTTGCAGCGGTGCATTGCCAAACGGCGGAAGAAGTGCTACAATATGTACGGCAATTCGTGCGCCCCCGGTGACGCTGTGCTGGTCAAGGCCAGCCACAGCATGGGCCTGGAGCAGCTGCTGCAGGAATACTATAAGGAATTGCCGCAGGGGTAAGCACCCCAACACACGTTTGGAGGAATCAACGGCATGGAGCAAATCTCATCCCTGTTGGCGGCGGCAGCCGTCGGCGGCTTTGCCATCACGGCGGTGGCGGGCAAATTCATGATCCCGGCGCTGCACCGGCTGCACTTTGGCCAGACCATCCGCGAGGAGGGCCCTACATGGCACAGCAAGAAAAAGCGGCACCCCCACCATGGGCGGCCTCTGCTTTATTCTGGGCATTCTGGCCACACTGGGCATCGTCTGGGTCATGTACAGCCCCAAGCTGCCGGAGGTACTTGGTATGCCGCAGCTGCAGGCCGGTATGCTGGTGCTGTTTCTCGCGTTCGGCTCGGGCCTCATCGGCTTTCTGGATGACTTCATTAAGGTCGTCAAGCATCGCAACCTCGGCCTGACCGAGGCGCAGAAGATGATTTTGCAGATCGCGCTGACCTTCGGGTTCATGTTCGGCCTGCACAGCCTCGGGCTGCTGACCACGCAGGTCCAGTTCCCGATTTTTGGGCTGGTGGACATGGGCTTGCTCTACTATCCCATCGCGTTCTTCGGCATCATCTTCCTTGTCAACGCTGTCAACCTGACAGACGGTCTGGACGGCCTGTGCACCGGCGTGACCTTCGTGTCGATGATCGGCTATCTGCTGGCCGGCAGTCTGCTGGGCTTTGTACATGTTTCGCTGATCGCCGCTGCCACGGCGGGTGCCTGCGCGGGCTTTCTGGTCTGGAACTTCTACCCGGCCAAGGTCTTTATGGGCGACACCGGCAGCATGTTCTTCGGCGGCATCGTTACGGCGCTGGCCTTTGTGATGCAGCGCCCCGAGCTGGTTCTCTTTTTCGGCATTGTCTACATCTGGGACGCGATGACCGTCGTCATCCAGCGCACGTATTTTAAGGCGACCCACGGCAAGCGCATCTTCCGCATGACGCCGATCCACCACGCCTTTGAGATGCGCGGCTGGCGCGAGGTCAAGATCGACGGCTTCTTTGCGCTGATTGCCGTCATCGGTGTGGCAATGGGAATTTTTTACATCTGTGTGGCATAAGCAGCGGGGCCGGGCCTACCCGGCCTCTGCCTGTTTCTGCCCCTAAGGGAGGTGACCGCCCATGAGCACTGCCGTGAGCATTGTGCGTACACTGCTGGGCCTTTTGTTTGACCATACCATCGGAAATATTGTGCGCATGATACCCATCATACGCCTGCCCAAGCTGGAGCGGGGGCCGGTCTCCCGGGGCTTTCTTGCCATGCTGCTGGGCATTTGTTCTTCGGGCTGACGATGCTTTTTTCGGCCAGTTATTCCAGCGCTTACGCCACCAGCGGTAAACTGTACAGTATCATTAAACCGCAGGTCATGATTGCAATTGTAGGGCTGTTCTTTATGTGGGTCCTGTCCAACATCAACTACCGCGCGCTGCGTCTGATGAGTGAGAGTCTGTACATCATCACCGTTGTGCTGCTGATCCTGACGCTGCTCAGCCCGGAGGACACCAACGGCACCTACCGCTGGGTGTATCTGCCGGGCGGTGCCTCCTTCCAGCCGTCGGAGCTGGCAAAATTCTCGCTCATGCTCTGGACGGCAGATATGCTGGACCGCGACTATGACAAGAAGAACAGGCTGTGGTACGGCGCGATAAAGCCTGCGCTGCCGCTGCTGCCCATCCTGTATCTGCTGCACAAGGAGTCGCATAACTCCGGCATGATCCTGCTCTGCCTGATTTTTTGCCACGATGCTCGTCTGCACCCTCTCGCCCGGCCGCTGGCTGCTGCTGCTCATTCCGGCGGGTGTAGTAGTCGGCGCGTACTTCCTGAAGGGGCTGGCCGGCGGGGAAGGCTACGCTGCGGGCCGTATGGACAGTACCTGGGGCCTTGCGCCGCTGGATACCGCCGGTATGCTGTGGCAGACCCGCCAGAGCATCTATGCCATCTCCACAGGCGGCATGTTCGGCGTGGGCATCGGCGCGAGCGTGCAGAAGCACCAGTGGCTGCCCTACGCCGAAAACGACTTTATCTTCGGCGTCATCGGTGAGGAGTTGGGCTTCTTCGGCTGCGTTATCCTCATCGGTGCGCTTTGCGGTGCTGCTGATCATGGGCGTTATGATCGCCCTGCGCGCACCCGACCTGTACGGCATGGTGCTGGGCATCGGCATCATCTCGCAGATCGCCTGGCAGGTGTTTCTGCATATAGCCGTCGGCACGGCACTGATCCCCAACACCGGCATTTCGCTGCCCTTCTTCTCCTCCGGCGGCACCAGTCTGCTGCTGCTGCTGAGCGAGATGGGCGTGCTGTTGAGTATCTCGCGCGCCGGAAATGCCCGGGAACAGCGCCTGGCAGAGCAGCACCGCGCCGAGACAGAACGGATGCTGCAGCGCACCCGCTACCGCAGCAGAGCCGCGCGGTAAGGGGGACGCCCGGCGCCCGCGGCACGGCGGGCACAGCCTATATTTTATTCTCATGGAGGTCCATCATGCGCGTTTTAATTGCTGCCGGCGGTACAGCCGGTCACATCAATCCGGCGCTGGCGATTGCCGGTGCCCTGAAGGCCGCGGACCCGACGGCGGAGATCCACTTTGCGGGCCGCCGCGAGGGGATGGAGTACGGCCTTGTCACCAAGGCAGGCTACCCCTTCCATCACATTGAGATCAATGGCTTCCAGCGCCATTTGAGCCTGGAAAACATTGGCCGCAACATCGTAGCCATCTGGCATCTGGCGCTGTCCGGCCCGCGCACCCGGAAGATTCTGAACGAGGTCAAACCCGACCTTGTCATCGGCTGCGGCGGCTACGTCAGCGGACCCATCGTCCGCGCGGCAGCCCGGCGCGGCATCAAGACAGCCATCCATGAGCAGAACGCCTTCCCGGGCGTGACCAACAAGCTGCTGGCGAAGGAGGTCAACATTGTGCTGGCCGCCAGCGCGGACGCGGTTGAAAAGCTCGGCGCGCCGGAAAAAATCCACCGTCGTGGGCCAACCCTGTCCGCCCCAGAGGTGCTGACCGCGGACCGCGCCGCAGCGCGCGCCAAGCTGAACGCCGGAAACCGCACCGTGATTTTGAGCTTCGGCGGCAGTCTCGGTGCGGACCGCATCAATCAGGTCGTGGCCGACCTCTGCGCCTGGGAAAAGCAGACGCACCGGAACGTGCTTCACCTGCACGCCACCGGCAGCCGCGGCGTCAAGCTGTTTGAAGGGCTGGAAAAGGAAAAGGGCTTTGCCCCCGGCGAGAACCTTGTCGTGACGGAGTATATCAACAACATGCCCCCAGCTGCTGGCCGCGGCAGATCTCGTCATTGCCCGCTCCGGCGCACTGACGCTGGCCGAGCTTGAGGCCGTGGGCCGCGCATCGGTGCTGATCCCCAGCCCGAACGTGGCCGAAAACCACCAGTATTACAATGCCCTTGAGCTGCAAAAGGCCGGTGCGGCAGTCGTCATCGAGGAAAAGAACCTGACCGGTGACGGTCTTGTCAAAACTGTCGAGACCCTGCTGACCTCCCCCGGCAAGCTGGCCGAGATGGGCGCCAACGCCAAGACCCTCGGCAACCCGCACAGCCTTGATTTGATTACCGAAAAGCTGCTGAAGCTGGTCAACGGCTAAGTAAGGCTGCATACACCCTGTAGGGGCGAACATCGTTCGCCCGCCCGCTGCGACGAGCGTCGCCGGGCCACACCCCGTAGGGGCGCAATTCTATATGCGCCCGCTCAACGTACCATCCACCCACGGGCAGCCGCCCCAAAATTCACCGGAAAGGAGCCGCTTATGGACCGCAACCAGCGCAGCCGCAGGCAAAAATCCGCAAACGGCTCCTACGCCCAACAGCCCCGCCGCAGTATGGGCAGCCGCTTGGGCCTTGAAAAAAGGAACGCCCCGCGCCCCAAAGCGCTGCCTGAAAAGGCCGCGCCTACTCCCCATGCGCCCCCGCGGCAGCGTCCTGCGCAGGAGATCAATCCCCAGAAGGCAGGCTACCGCCCCGGCACGCCAAGGCGCACGCGCCGCGTCACACAGGCGGAGATCGTACGGGCAAAGCGCCGCCGCC
>ENA-OQES01000660-OQES01000660.1-human-gut-metagenome-genome-assembly--contig:-NODE-660-length-13870-cov-11.541367_pt1 | contig 13870 bp, 15 predicted proteins | sample MGYA00242798_ERZ504641 | MGnify/ENA primary metagenome ERZ504641 (study PRJEB26092, sample SAMD00036327) | human gut metagenome | host: Homo sapiens | study: EMG produced TPA metagenomics assembly of... | reverse complement strand
ATGGAGAAGCATCCAGACTGACCGTTATGAACGCTGCTCTTGATCGCATTGAAGCGGTACTGGACGAACCAGAACTTTCCGACAATGGCAAGCAGCATATTCCAGCTCAGGCACAGCCAGGACAGCCAGAAGTCCAGTTCAACGATGTTACATTTGCTTATCAGGACAAAGAGGTTCTGCATCATATCAGCTTTTGCCATGAAGGAAAAATTCTATGACAGCACTGGTTGGGCCATCCGGTAGTGGTAAGTCCACCATTGCAAACTTGCTGGCGCGACTTTGGGATGTCAAAATCTGGCAATGTGACGATAAGGGGCGTGGATATTCGCAATGTACCTCTGTCGGGAATTGATGGATCAGATCAGCATGGTATTTCCAGCGTGTGTATCTGTTTCAGGACACCATTTACAACAATATCAGTATGGGGAAAACCGGATGCTACGGAAGAAGAAGTTTATGAGGCTGCCAGAAAAGCCCGCTGCTATGATTTCATTATGGCTTTGCCCGACGGATTCCAAACGGTGGTTGGTGAGGGCGGTGCAACACTTTCCGGCGGCGAAAAACAGCGTATTTCGATTGCCCGCTGCATTTTGAAGGACGCACCGATTGTCATTCTGGATGAAGCTACTGCAAGTGTTGATACCGACAATGAAAGCTATATTCAGGAGGCTATTTCCGAATTGGTGAAGGGAAAGACCCTGCTTGTGATTGCACACCGCCTGAATACCATCCGTCAGGCAGATCAGATTTTAGTTATAGACAACGGCCAGATTGCACAGCAAGGAACCCATGAGGAACTTTTGAAACAGCCTGGTATCTATCAGGATTTTGTCAATATCCGAAAGAGTGCGACTGGCTGGAGTCTTGCTTAATGACGAAAGGAGCTGCCTATGAAACTTCATACTGCCGGAGAGGATTATTTGGAGGCCGTGCTTATACTTCAAAAGAAGCTCGGTATGGTGCGTTCCGTGGTGTTGCTCGGTACATGGAGGTTTCAAAACCCAGCGTTTGTACGCAGTAGGAACCTTTACGAGAGGGCGGCATTTTTGACAACAGACGAAAACCATTATCTACACTTGACCGATCTTGGCCAGGAGGTGGCTGGAAAAAATCTACGAGCGCCATTGCTTTTTTAACGAAGCAACTTATATCTATAGGCGTTGATCCTGAAACGGCGGAGGCTGATGCCTGCCGGATTGAACATGATATTAGCGCAGAAACCTATGAACGGCTGAAAGAATTAGTCACGAAAGAATAATTAGATAGCGTATGAACCTGCCCCGACTACGGGGAAAGCAAAAAAACCGTTGGTTGGGGCAGGTGATTTTGCGCGCCTATTTTAAGTTATTACCCTAACGGCGGTTTTGAGAAATCAGAGCCGCCGTTTCTTTGCGTTTACACAAACCAATGACGACTTGCAGGGACACGGTAGCCGATTGGAGGTTATTTTGCCGTGTCCCGATTGCTTTTTCAAAGCTCACATGATCTACATCAGTTAAAAAAATGCATTGCTCCTCCTCCGGGTAAGTTTAGCATTGCATCGGCATTATCGTTCTATGTAATTAAGTACAATCGTGGCTGTTCTTGGTGCGCCAGTTTTCCATTACGGAAATCTGGCGTTTTTTGTTGCCATTTTTTTCGGAGATGATCCGATTGTCTGCCGGTGTCGGTCCCCGCCTCCATTCGATTCACCCGTCAATCACCCGTGAATCGAAATGGAGGTACATAATGAAGAAAATTAACCTTCGGGAACTTTATCCTGATATTTATACAACAGACTTTTTTGTAGATGTGACAGAGGAAGTAATGGAGACTATTCGAGCAGCTGAACGTGCGGAGGCTGCGTATGAGCGAAAGATGTATCGCTACAAGGCCCAGTATTCTCTGGATTGCGAGAATGGCATCGAAAATGCAGTGCTGTTGAAGCCGCAAACGCCGGAGATGGTTCTGGAGGAAAAACAGTTTCAGGAGCGGGTCTATGCCGCTGTGATGAAGCTGCCGGAGAAACAGGCAAAGCGAATTTATGCCCGATACTATCTGGGAATGACGGTAAATGAAATTGCCGAAGTAGAAGGTGTAGACCCAAGCCGTGTCCGAGACAGTATCCGACGTGGCTTAAAACAGCTTGGGAAATATTTTTGATAAAATTTCATTTGATGCGCCTGTTTTTTGCCTTTTTTGTCAGTGTTAATAAGAAGGACAAGTTTTCCTCCTTCATCAGTACATTGACAATCGAATAGACAGCACAACAGGTACATAACCCATGTACGAGCGAATATGAAACGCCGCGAAGATGGAGCAGTCAGGGAGGTGATGAAAAGACTTCTTCGGAGCGATCTACGATTTCATAAAACGGATTGTGGCAGATTCGGCGCGAGGACTGCATGGGGGCTTAAAGATACTTCCTCACGGCCCGCCAAAGACTTGGGGGGAACCCTGCGGCACACGATACGAACGATGCTGCGGAGTTATGACAGCCGCGCCAGCGGAGACCTGTTATTATACCGGTCAATAGGCTTGATTATGCCGATTTTTGTAAGGGGTTGAAAGGGATGAAAAGTCAGCAGACTTTAATCAACTAGATTATCACAGGCAGGCTGCAATGGGATTGTGTATTTCTGGACGAGGATACACCTTATCTATCGGTGAGGCGGGCATGGCGTACAGAGCATAACAGATCCGTGATTTCTACGGTGCTAAAGACTCCGGCGGCAAAAAGGGATATTCCGATACCGAAGTGTTTGGTGGATTGTCTGAGAGAAACGAAAGAAAATTCCATATCAGATTATGTGATTGCTGACAGCAAAGGGGAGCCGCTGGCTGCTTCACAGTTTCAAAGAGTGTGGCAGTATGTCGTTGTCCGCTCCACTAAGCCCCGGAACTATTATAAGTATGTGAATGGGCAGAGCATCAAATACACGGTTACCCCAACGCTGGGCATGACCCAGAAAAATCAACCCAAAATCAGATATACGCTGGACTTTGATGTAACCCCGCATCAGCTGCGGCACACTTACATTACCAATCTTCTCTATGCTGGTGTTGATCCAAAGACCGTCCAATACGTTACTGTGAACGAAGTGAACAGTAACCAAAAGTTTGACTTGATTCGAAAAAGTATATTGAGTATATTGCAAACAAAAAATGCATATGATATAATGCCAGTAGGCAAAATGATAAGGTTAAATTCATTTATAACACAGCAAAAGCCCCAGAGTTGCGACCTCTGAGGCTTTTTTATTCCGTTTGGGCAGGGTGGCTTATTCCCCTAGGCTGGCTACCAGCTGCTATTTTCTATCCAACCATTTGCAAATGTAGTAGGCGATTACACTTGCCAAGATAGAAAGCATAAATGATAAGATCATATCCATTTACAACACACCCCCTTTCTGCACCTGTCTAGGGGTGGTAGCTCAACTATTATATCATAGAACAATGCGTACAGAAAGACTATACTTGAAATATATACTGGGATAGTGGTGTGTGAACAGTAACCAAATATGTTACAATTAAGTCTGTAATTATTATTAGTCTTTGACATTCCCGCATCTTTTTGATACTATAGAATCAGTAAAAAACTAGCAGACCTCCCATGGGAGAAATCCTATGGGAGGTTTTTGTAACGAGGTGAGGTGTATAATGAAAAAAGAAAACAATTCTGCACATAACCATAACAGAGGAAGCTTTTCCGGAAGGATTGGTTATGTGCTGGCAGTTGCAGGTTCTGCAGTAGGACTGGGAAATATCTGGAGATTTCCATATCTTGCAGCGAAATATGGAGGCGGAATTTTCCTGCTGATCTATATTCTTCTGACAGCGTCATTTGGTTATGTACTGATCATGTCAGAAACAGCCCTTGGACGAATGACCAGAAAGAGTCCGGTAGGTGCATTTGAGCATTTTGGAAAAACGAAATCATTCAAAATCGGCGGATGGTTAAATGCAGTGATTCCAATGCTGATCGTTCCTTATTACAGTACGATTGGCGGATGGGTAATTAAGTATCTTGTGGAATATTTCAAAGGAAATGTCCAGGCAGTAGCGGAAGACGGATATTTTGGAAACTTTATTTCCGATTCCTGGCAGGTGGAACTCTGGTTTCTGGTATTTGCGGCGCTTGTATTCATCATCATTCTCGGTGGTGTACAGAACGGTGTAGAGAGAATGTCAAAGATCATGATGCCGGTTCTGGTAGTTCTGGCAGTCGTGGTTACAATCTATTCTGTCACACGTCCGGGTGCTGTTGAAGGTGTGAAATATTTCCTGATCCCGAATGTGAAAAATTTCTCCTGGATGACAGTAGTAGCAGCGATGGGACAGATGTTTTATTCTTTGTCCATTGCAATGGGAATCCTGTATACTTACGGTTCCTATGTCCGTAAAGATATGGATATCGAGAGATCTACCACACAGGTTGAGGTTTTCGATACAGGTATCGCAATCCTTGCAGGTCTGATGATCATCCCGGCGGTATTTTCATTCTCCGGTGGAAATCCTGAAACACTTCAGGCAGGACCATCTCTGATGTTTATCACATTGCCAAAAGTATTTGCAAGTATGGGATTTGGTACTGCAACAGGAATCGTATTCTTCATACTTGTATTACTTGCAGCTCTGACAAGTGCAGTTTCCCTGATGGAAACCAGTGTTTCCACATTCATGGACGAACTTCACTGGAGCCGTAAGAAATGCTGCGGTCTGATGGTTGTGATCATGATTGTACTTGGAACCGCATCTTCCATGGGATATGGACTTCTGGATTTTATTCGTATCTTTGGAATGAACTTCCTTGATTTCTTCGATTTTATGACAAACTCAGTAATGATGCCGTTGGCAGCATTTGCAACCTGTATTCTGATTCTTCGTGTTGTTGGTATTGATGGAATGGTAAAAGAAATTGAACAGTCTTCTCCGTTCCGCAGAAAGAAACTGTACAGAGTATTTATCAAATATTTTGCACCGATTTGCCTGATCATTATTTTGCTGAGTTCTATTGCAAACGTTTTGGGAATTATCAGTATGTAAAAAATATATGACTCTTTTTACAAAGAATGCAGCATGGATCAACTGCAAGACAAGAGAAGAAGCAACTGCACAGTTCACCAGGAAGAATGGCTGGTAGGCAAGCATGGCAGGAAATCTGCCAATGAATGTGTGAAATGTGGTAAGTGCGAAGAAGTATGTTCGCAGCATATTAAGATCAGAGATGAGTTGGAGAAAGTTGCAGCAGAACTTTTGGGATAAATTGCTATAGATAAGAGTAGAAAAGAGGAGTGAAACATGAAGTTCGATAAAGAGAAAATGCGCTTATACGCAATAACGGACCGTCACTGGCTTAATGGGCGGAGCCTTAGGGAAGTGGTAAAGGAGAGTCTGGATGGAGGCGTAACCTTTCTGCAGCTCAGGGATAAAAATTCAGATGATGAAACTTTCCTGCAGGAAGCAGCTGAACTTCAGGAATTATGCAGAGATTATAAGGTACCTCTGATCATAAATGACAATGTGGAAATTGCTTTGAAGATGAATGCAGATGGTGTTCATGTAGGGCAGAGTGATATGGAAGCAGGTGCTGTGCGTGAGAAACTTGGACCGGATAAAATCCTGGGAGTTTCGGCACGAACGGTAGAGCAGGCATTGCTTGCACAGGAGCGTGGTGCAGATTATCTGGGGGTGGGTGCAGTATTTGCAACCGGTTCAAAAGCAGATGCGGCAGAACTTCCCCATGAAACACTGAAGGCAATCTGTGAAGCGGTATCTATCCCTGTGGTGGCAATCGGGGGGATCACAGCAGAAAATATATCTCAGCTAAAGGGAACAGGGATTTGCGGTGTGGCAGTGATCAGTGCCATTTATGCTCAAAATAACATTAAAGAAGCAGCAGAAGAACTGAAAGAGGCAGTAGATAAGATTGTATGATAGCAGAAATGAGAGGAAGACAATTATGAGAACTGCACTGACGATCGCAGGAAGTGATTCCAGCGGAGGCGCCGGAATCCAGGCAGATATTAAGACAATGATCACAAATGGTGTATATGCAATGAGTGCCATTACCGCATTAACTGCACAGAATACAACCGGTGTACAGGCAATATTAAATGTAACACCGGAATTTCTGGGGCAGGAATTGGATTCTGTTTTTCAGGATATTTATCCGGATGCGGTAAAAATCGGAATGGTATCAGATAAAGATCTGATTCATGTAATAGCAGAGAAACTGAAACAATATAAAGCGGAAAACATTGTTGTGGATCCTGTTATGGTTGCAACAAGCGGTGCCAAGCTGATCAGTGATGATGCAGTGGAGATATTGAAGCAGGAACTGTTTCCACTGGCTGATGTGCTTACTCCGAATATTCCGGAGGCAGAGGTTCTGGTTGAAATGTCAGTGACCAATGCAGAGGAAATGATAGAGGCTGCCGGAAAGATTTCTGAGACATATCATTGTGCAGTACTTTGCAAAGGCGGACACAGCATTAATGATGCAAATGATCTGCTTTACTATGATGGAAAATATTGCTGGTTTGAAGGAAAGCGTATCGATAATCCAAACACACATGGAACAGGCTGTACGTTGAGCAGTGCCATTGCTTCCAATCTTGCAAAGGGATATGACCTGCAGACTGCTGTAAAACGTTCCAAACAGTATATTTCAGGAGCACTGGCGGCAATGCTTGACCTGGGAAAGGGAAGTGGCCCTATGGATCATGGATTTGCAATCCGAAATGAATATGTGAAAGAAAGTGAAAAGTGAGAATAGCTATGGAAGACAATAAAAAGAAAGGCCTCGGAATGGTTCTGGAAGGTGGAGGTATGCGGGGACTGTATACAGCCGGAGTTCTGGATGAGCTGATGGAGCAGGGGATTTATGCAGATTCTACAGTTGGCGTTTCCGCCGGTGCAACTTTTTGGATGTAATTATAAGTCCCGCCAGATTGGACGAACCCTTCGTTATAATACCAGATTCTGCAAGGATAAACGATATATGGGATTGAAAAGCTGGATCACTACCGGCGATCTTTACAGCAAAGATTTTGCATATGGGGAGGTGCCCTGGAAGCTGGATGTTTTTGACACAGAGACATTTGCCAGATCACCCATGAAGTTTACGGTTGTATGCACAGATATTGAAACAGGGAAACCCTGCTATCAGGAATGCAGAATGGGAGACAGGCTGGATGTGGAATGGATGCGCGCATCAGCTTCCCTGCCACTGGCTGCCAGACCGGTAAAGCTGAATGGAAGAATGTATCTGGACGGAGGCATCTCAGATCCGATACCTGTAAACTGGATGCTTTCACAGGGTTATGAGAAAAATGTGGTAGTATGTACCCGTCATCCGGGATACAGAAAAGAACATAATAAGCTGATGCCGCTGCTCAGACTGAAGTTCAGGGAGTATCCGGAGCTTGTAAAGCTTCTGGATGAACGTCATATTCAGTATAATCGTATGCTTGATAAAATCGCATATCTGGAAAAAGAGGGCAGGATCCATGTTATCCGCCCGGACAGAGACATCAGTGCAAAACCGGTTGAGCGTGATCCGGCCCATTTAAAGGAGATTTATGAGGTGGGACGGAGAGTGATGAAAGCTGATATGGAGAAACTGAAGGCGTATTTGACAGAGTAAAAAACAGAGAAAAAACAATTACATAAAAACAAATTAAAAACAATTCTTTAACCGAATTAAGTGAGTTCTCTGCAGAGAAGTTATTCGGTGTAGAGATACGTAGCAATGTGGATTAAGAATCTGATAAGAAGAAAGATGGATTTGGAAAATTTTATAACCGAATCCATCTTTCTTTTTGTCTGTAAAAATGTTTTTAGTCTGCAAATCGAAGTGAGATGTTATCAATGAACAGGGGGAGGCAGACTCGTTTGATAAAATATAATGTATAACAGTATAAAACAGTTGACAACAGTTATACGCTGTTATATACTGTTTGTAGATGGAGGAGACACATATGCATATTATAATCAATAATTCATCCATGGTACCTATTTATGAACAGATCATAGACCAGATTAAGTCTGCAATTATCAGAGGAGAGTTACAGCCTGACACTGTATTACCTTCAGTACGCAGTCTGTCAAAGGAGCTGAAGATCAGTGCCCTGACTGTGAAGAAAGCCTACGACAATCTGGAAGAAGAGGGATTTACCGTCACTGTTCATGGAAAAGGAACCTACGTTGCAGCCACAAATAAAAACCTGATGAGGGAAGAACAGCTCAAAGAAGTAGAACATGATCTGGAGCAGGCAATCATGAAGGGCAGAAGATGTGGACTGAACGATGAGGAAATCAGAAATCTTTTTGAAATGATCATGGAGGACTAAGACATGTTGAAAATCAGTCATTTGCAGAAACATTACAGAGGTTTTTCGCTGGACTGTTCTATGGAAGTACAGCCTGGGATGATTACAGGACTTATTGGAAGAAATGGTTCCGGGAAATCCACCACATTTAAAGCTTTGCTCGGCTTGATTCATCCGGATGGCGGAGAGATAGAGGTCTTTGGGAAAAAGGCAGAAGAGCTTAAGCCGGAGGATAAGCAGAAACTGGGAGTTGTTTTTGCAGGTTCAGGCTTCAGTATGTATCTGACAGCAGCGGGCGTGGCCAATATTATGAAAAGCATATATCCGGATTTTGACAGAGAGGAATTTCTGCAGCAGTGCAGGAGATTCGATCTGCCCACAGACAAGAAAATCAAAGAATTTTCCACTGGTATGAAAGCAAAGTTTAAAGTACTGGCAGCATTAAGCCATAAGGCAGAACTGCTGATTCTGGATGAGCCCACAGTTGGTCTGGATGTGATTGCCAGGGATGAGGTGCTGAACATGCTGAGAGAATATATGGAAGAAAATGAAAGCAGTTCTATTCTGATCAGTTCGCATATTTCATCAGATCTTGAGAGTCTTTGTGATGATTTTTATATGATCCATGCCGGAAAAATTATTCTTCATGAAGATACAGATGTACTGCTGTCAGATTATGCAGTTCTTAAAGTTTCAGAAGAAGAGTACGAAAAACTGGATCAGCAATACCTTATTAAGATCCGGAAAGAAGCTTATGGATACAGGTGTCTGACAAACCAGAAACAATTTTATATGGAAAATTACCCGGATGTTGTAATTGAGAATGGAAAGATTGATGATCTGGTAGTGATGATGGAGGAACAGGTATGAAGGGATTATTTGTAAAGGATATAGAACTGATGAAACAGCAGAAACAGTTTTTTATCCTGGTTGTTGTAATGGGAGTCATCCTGAATCTGGCAGGAAGCGGGAGCGTCAGTTTTGCTACAGGATATTTTACGATTGTCACAGCAATTTTTGCCATTACGACTATAAGTTATGATGAGTTTGATAATGGTCTTGCGTTTCTTATGACCTTGCCGGTTACCAGAAAACAGTATGTGGCGGAAAAATATCTGCTGGGAGCAGGGCTTACGGCTGTAGCGTGGGGAATTGCAACGATAACGGGAGTAATCTGCAAAGGTGTGGCAGAACTTCAGGGGTGTCTGAGTGAGACTATCATTGGCAGCCTGATATACATTCCACTGGCACTTCTTATGCTGGCGGTATCGCTCCCGCTTGTAATACATTTTGGAGCGGAAAAAGGACGTTATATTGCAATGGTCATGTGGGCTATTATATTTGCCGTAGTTTATATTCTGATAAAAACAATGGGACTTTCAGCAGACGCAGTCGATGCATGGCTGAATGGACTGAACCGGGGAATGGTATTGGCCGGAGTTGTATTATTTACAGTAATTGTATATATGGGGTCTTTTTGGATTGGTGTCCGGCTTATGGAGAAGAAAGAATTCTGATGTGTCTCGAATATAGTTGTAATTATAAAAGCAGTGTGCTAAAATTGTATCAGCGTAATTGAATAAGCTGTTAAGTGAACATTATCATATGCAGATTTTGTGTATGATAATGTGAGAGGGAATCAGGTGAAATGCCTGAACGGTTGCGGCCACTGTATACAGAAAAAAGGCGGGATTGTAATATGTCATTGCATAAATATGTGAGAAGGCGGAATCCGGCTGCCAGAGAGTATCTGGAAATATTTCTGATACAACATTCATGAACTGCTGAAGCATGGATGTTGTATCAGTTTTTATTTTGTGGAAACTTTCTGTGATCTGTGAGTCAGGAAACCTGCCTGACAGTGTAAAGAAGGAGCTTCCGTAAAAAGTATCCGTTATTTTTTATCACTTCTATTTTCACTTTTGCTGAAGTCCCATCTTTTCGGTTACACGAACAGGTAAACTAACATATACGAAAAGAGAGGAAGTCAATGAAAAATCAGGTATTTATCCACAAGAATCATGGCAATTATGATGGCAGCAGCTATGGCAGTTTCCGCAGCTCCGGCAGCTTTTGCAGCAGAGAGAGCAGACTCTGAGACAATCAAAGAGGACAATCAGCCGGCAGCAGATGCAGACTCTGATACACAGGAAGATGCAGACGCACAGGATTCAGCAGATGCAGATAAGACAGCAGACGCAGAAGGTACAAAGACAGAATATCCTCTGACCATCACAACCTATGATTATGATGGAAATGAAATCGAAACAACCTATGAAAAGGCACCGGAGAAAGTTCTTGCTGTATATCAGGGAAGCATTGAAACCATGCTTGCACTTGGCCTGGAAGACCGTCTGGTAGCTACTGCAGGTCTTGACAATGAAGTTCCGGATGAACTTAAAGATGCATTTTCAAAAACAAATTATCTTGATGAATTTACCCCATCCCTTGAGACTGTAACGATGTTGGAGCCAGACATGATCTTATCCTGGAGCTCCCTGTTTTCTGATAAAAATCTCGGAAATGTAACAGACTGGATCAACAAAGGCTGCAACACTTATTACAACACAAACACACGCCCTGACGGAGACAGAACTCTGGAAAATGAATTTACAGACATCTTAAATCTTGGAAAGATTTTTGATGTACAGGACAAAGCACAGGCAATCGTAGATGATGCAAAGGCAGTGATCGATAAAACTCTTACAGCAACAGCAGATGTAGAAGAGAAACCAAGCGTAATGGTTCTGGAACCTCTTGGAGAAGATATCACAAACTATGGTGCAAAGAGCCTTGGTGGAGATATGGTAACACAACTGGGTGCGACTCTGGCAAACCCAGATGCTTCTACAGCAGGAAAAGAAGATATCATTGCAGCAAACCCTGATGTAATTTTTGTTGTATACATGCCATATGCAGGTGATGATCCGGAAACTGTAAAAGAAAGCCAGCTTGCCGTTATCAAGGATGACGAAGCACTTCAGAGCCTTGACGCTGTAAAGAACGGTCGTGTTTATCCGATCATGCTCAGTGAAATGTACGCAAGTGCAACACGTACACAGGATGGTATTGAAACTTTCGCAAAAGGATTATATCCGGATGTGAATTTTGACTGATTGAGGACATAACAGTGAAAGAACAGGTTTCACAGACAAAAAAAGGGCAGTGTGCTTAGGACATCTATGTATGTGGCAGTTCTTATCGGGCTTGCGGCATTTTTGACTTTTTTCCATTCTTGCAGCAATCACTTTTGGAAATGCAGATCTGTCACTGAAAGATGTTTACAGTGTCATTGCATATAAATTGTTTCATATCAAAAGCCTGTCCGCCTATGCAGAAGGCGCAGTTCACGATGTTGTGTGGCTGATCCGGCTGCCCAGAGTCCTGCTGGCTCTGGCAGTTGGAATGGCTCTTTCCGTCTGTGGCGTAGTTATGCAGGCAATTGTCCAGAACCCACTGGCAGATCCGTATGTACTTGGTATTTCATCCGGTGCATCCCTTGGTGCAACACTGGCGATCATGCTTGGGGTTGGCGGATTTCTCGGTGGAAATTCAGTTGGTGTTACTGCATTTATTGGTGCAATGGTCACTTCTTTTGCAGTAATTGCCATTGCAAACATGGGCGGAAAAGCTACTTCTGCCAAACTGATCCTTGCCGGAATGGCTGTCAGTGCGGTATGTTCTGCCTTTTTCCAATTTTGTTATCTATATCACCAATGACAAAAATGCAGCAACAGAAGTAATGAAGTGGACGATGGGAAGCCTTGCAGGCGCAAGCTGGAGCAGAGTAGGTGTAATGCTTCCTGTTACATTGATCTGTGTAATTATTTTCTGGACGCAATATCGTAATCTGAATCTGATGCTGTTAGGAGATGATGTATCGATCACACTGGGAACCGATTTGCACAGGCTGAGAACTTTTTATCTGATCGTTGCTTCTGTAATGATTGGGTTTGCAGTATATTGTGCGGGTGTGATCGGCTTTGTAGGACTTGTGATCCCTCATGTGATCAGAATCCTGTTTGGAACAGACCACAGAAGATTACTGCCATTAAGTGCACTGCTTGGTGCATCATTCCTGATCTGGTGTGATGTGGCATGTCGTGTGATCCTGAAGAATTCTGAGATGCCGATCGGTGTGCTGGTATCCATTATCGGTGCTCCATGCTTTATTTATCTGCTTGTGCGGAAATCATATGGATTTGGAGGTAGTAAGTAATGAAAATCACTACAGAAGATATTCAGGTTGGATTTCACGCCAGACAGATACTGAAGGGAATTTCCATAGAGTCAAAGGATAAGGAACTGGTAGGGATCATCGGACCAAACGGAAGCGGAAAATCTACATTATTAAAATGCATCTACCGTATCCTGAAGCCAGATGCAGGTGCCGTTTATCTGGACGGCGAAGAACTCCATTCCATGAGCGTAAAAAGCTCTGCCAGAAAAATGGCAGTTGTGGCACAGCACAATTACTACAACTTTGATTTTACCGTACGGGAAGTCGTGTTGATGGGACGTGCACCTCATAAGAAAGCATTGGAACGGGATAATGCAAAAGATTACCGGATTGTTGAAGAAGCACTGAAAACGGTACAGATGGATGCATTTGCGGATCGCACATTTTCTACGCTGTCAGGTGGAGAGCAGCAGAGGGTTATTCTGGCAAGAGCACTTGCACAGCAGACACCTGCACTGATCCTTGATGAGCCGACTAACCATCTGGATATCACACATCAGATCATGCTGATGGAACTGGTAAAGAAACTTAACGTAACTGTAATATCAGCTATCCATGACCTGAATATTGCGGCGGCATATTGTGACAAGATTTATGTATTGAAAGATGGTGTGCTGGAAGGATATGGAACTCCACAGGAAGTACTCACTCCGGAGCTGATCAAAAGGATTTACCAGGTAGATTCGGAAGTGGTAAATGACAGCCGCGGGAAGATGCATATTTTATTTTTATAATATGATATCAGGGTCAAAAGGTCAGAAAGTCGTTCGTGCTTGCACGATAAGACTTTGGAGCTTGGGACTCGTCAAACATGAGAAAGTAGCAATTTACGTAGTAAATCAGAGGATTTCGAATGTTTGAGTATTGACAGGCCAGAGTCAGGAAAATTTTTGACTCTGGCCTGTTGTATATGGAGAAAAAAGATGAATAAGATAGGAATTTTAACAACCGTAGCAAGAATTCCCTCACCTATAGGTGATGGGATGAATTGCACATTCGAGCATGTCTGCTCAAATTTATCAAAAAATTGCAAAAACACTTGTTCTGATACAATAAATATATTATAATGAAAAAAGAACAATATGCTCTTGAAATTTGGACGGTCGAAATAAGCAATAAGTGAGTGTACATAATGAGTTTAGATAATAATTCTCATTCAGTGTTTTTGTTTGATTCTGGTTATGAAATATGGCAGAAAGATGCTGGACGATAAGATGTCAGAGAGAACAAAAGAAATCTTTGAAATATAGCACCTGTTGAAACAATCCATCAGTATATAGAGAGTCAGGGTGAGAAAGATAAACCGGGCAGTAAAAAT
>ENA-OQES01000659-OQES01000659.1-human-gut-metagenome-genome-assembly--contig:-NODE-659-length-13892-cov-4.460298_pt1 | contig 13892 bp, 12 predicted proteins | sample MGYA00242798_ERZ504641 | MGnify/ENA primary metagenome ERZ504641 (study PRJEB26092, sample SAMD00036327) | human gut metagenome | host: Homo sapiens | study: EMG produced TPA metagenomics assembly of... | reverse complement strand
ACCTTTGATCCCAACGGCGGTACGCTGGACGAAGCGGACAAAACCAAATCGTTGACAACCGGCGAAACCTACGGCACGCTGCCGGTTCCCAACTATGCGGGATACGATTTTGCCGGCTGGTACACGGAAAAGGGCGGCGGCACCGAGATTAAGGAAAACACCACCGTGACAGTGTTCGGTACGCAGACCCTCTACGCCCACTGGACGCCGATCCATGTGCACGCCTACACACAGCAGGTTCAAAACGCCCGAAGCGCTGAAAACCTCCTGCGGACTGCACCAATAACGCGGTGTATTATCTATCCTGTGCGTGCGGAGAAGTAAGCACCAACGACGCCGATACGTTTACCGCAGCGATACCGCGCTTGACCACGACTGGGGCGAGTGGACGCAGAACAGCGATCAAAGACCCATACCCGAATCTGTAAGCGTAACGCTAGCCATACGGAAACCGAGAATTGCCACGGCGGCACGGCAACCTGTACCGCCAAGGCTGTCTGCACGGTCTGCGGCGGCGAATACGGCGAGATGGCGGCACACAGCTTCACGGCTGAAAAAGCAGAGACGCAGTATTTGAAGTCTGCTGCAACCTGTACCCAAAAGGCGGTCTACTACAAGTCCTGCGCAGTCTGCGGTCTGAGCTCCGAGGGCACGGCGGATGAGGCGACCTTCTTCTCCGGCAATGTGCTGGACCACGACTGGGGCGCTTGGACGCAGAACAGCGATGAAAAGACCCACACCCGAATCTGTAAGCGTGACACCAGCCATACGGAAACCGAGAATTGCATCGATGCAAACAAAGACCACAAATGTGATATCTGCGATTATATAATCAGCGAGTGTGCAGACGATAACAAAGACCACAAGTGTGATTATTGCGGCAAGAAGCTGACTGAGCACACCGGCGGGAAAGCGACCTGCAAGGACAAGGCAAAGTGCGAAGTCTGCGGTGCGGAATACGGTGAGCTTTATGCGAAGAACCACACCGACTTAAAGCACTTCCCGGCAACTGCGGCGACCAAGACCACCGAGGGCAATATCGAGTACTGGTACTGCGAAGGCTGCGGTAAATATTACAGCGACAAGGACGGTACAAAGGAAATCAAAAAATGCCGACACCGTAACGGCGAAGCTGAAGGACGAATTGCCAAATCTCCGCAGACCGGCGATACAAGCAACCTTGCTTTGTGGATTGCCTTGCTGTTTGTCAGCGGCGGTGCAGCCATTGGTACAACGGTTGTCAGCAGAAAGAAAAAGTACAACAGATAATTGAATAGCGTTCCCTTGCTCATATCGAAAGAAAACGCCCAAAATCGCCCCGAAACCATACAACTGGGGAAACGGTTTTTGGGCGTTTCTGCGTTTCGGGAGCAAATCGGCAATTAGGCAGCACAAAGGAGGTGTCCTCTATGCCCCGTATGCCGAAATACCTCAAGGAAGAATGGGCGTTCTTTCTTGATGAGCGTGGCAGGAAGAAATATAGTAAGTGAATTTTGATGCCGAAAAAAGAAACTCAATCTATTTGCCAGTAAATGCAATTATCACCGCCTCATAAGGACGCAATATATTTCCTTCTCTGTCGTCCTCATAATTCCGGATCCAGACTTCCCCGGCTTTCCACTCATCAAGCAATGGGCAGCTAACTTCCTCATCCGTAAAGTTTGTACATACCAGCATCTTTGTATGCTCATCTGTTCTCGTATAGGCGAAAATTCTCTCATCTTCCGGCAGAAGAAGTTCAAATTTTCCATTCACGAATACTGGATTTTCTTTTCTTAAACGAATCAGCTTCTGATAATAGTAAAATACCGAATTTTCATCTTCCAGTGCCTCTTTGGCATTGATTCTGGTATAATTTGGATTCACGGCAAACCATGGTTCTCCTGTTGTGAATCCTCCGTTCTCATCCTCGCTCCACTGCATCGGAGTACGGGCATTATCACGGCTTCTTGCGTAGATAGACTGCATGATTTCTTCTGGCTGATATCCTTTTTCCAGACGCTCTTTGTACATATTCAATGTCTCAATATCTTCATATTCCTCAATGCTGTCAAACTGCACATTCGTCATTCCCAGCTCTTCTCCCTGGTAAATGTAAGGAGTTCCCTGCATTCCATGAAGCATTGTCGCCAGCATTGTTGCCGACTCTTTTCTGTATTTTCCGTCATTTCCCCAGCGCGACACAATTCTAGGAAGATCATGGTTATTCATGAACAGACTGTTCCATCCTACCTGATATAAAGTATTCTGCCACTTTGCAAGGCATTTTTTCAGCTTTACCAGATTCAATGGAATCGTATCCCATTTTTCCTTTCCTTCTTCCTGATCAAGCATAATGTGCTCAAACTGGAAAACCATGGAAAATTCACTTCCATCCGGATTACTATATTTCTTTGCAATTTCCGGTGTTGCTCCCCAGGCTTCTCCTACAGTGATCATGTCGCCCTTCTGAAATGTTTCCCTGCTTAATTCACGCAGAAATTCATGCAACTTTGGTCCATTATTTGTGATCTTAAGATCTGGCTCTTTTGCAATCTGATCAATTACATCCAGACGAAATCCGCCTGCCCCTTTTTCCATCCACCAGAGAATCATATCATAGAGCTCTCTTCTCACTTTCGGATTCTCCCAGTTCAGATCCGGCTGTTTTACTGAAAATTGATGAAAATAATATTGTCCCAGTTCTGGAACCCACTCCCATGCCGGTCCGCCGAATACAGAATTCATATCATTTGGATAAACGTCTTCTTCTCCGTCACGCCACACATAATAATCATGATACGGATTGTCTTTACTTTTCTTTGCTTCCAAAAACCATCTGTGTTCATCGGAAGTATGATTCAATACAAGATCCATCATAATTCGGATTCCGCGTTTCTTTGCCTCCACAAATAACTGTTCCATATCTTCCATTGTTCCGAACATCGGCTCAATATCCTGATAATCAGAAATATCATATCCATTGTCATCCTGTGGAGAACGATACACCGGTGAGAGCCAGATTGCATCTATTCCAAGTTTTTTCCAAATAATCCAGTCTGCTGATAATTCCTGGAATATCACCTATTCCATCTCCGTCCGAATCTTGAAAGCTTTTCGGATAAATCTGATATACGACTGCATTTTTCCACCATTTATTCTTATTTTCCATACCCAATTTCGATATCTCTCCGGCAGATTATCTGGTTCTACCGGGATATCCTCTCCTTTCTTTACATGCTCTCTAAATTCTACGAATGAGTGTTCCGTTCACACCAAGTATCTCTCCATCAAATTTTCGGGCAAAAAGAATCTTTCCATTTCCTTTTACTTTTATTTCTTCCTCCGATGCATTTTAATAGAACCTCAATTTTATTACCTTCTTCATCTAATTTTATGTATTCTACACATCGATCATTTTTGTACGTATCCGGAAAATGGAAATGCGGGCTTCTGCACATTTTCTCGTTTCTTCTAAGCATAATCAGTTTCCGCATCATTGCAATTTTTTACCTGATTCTCTTTGCTTTCGATCTCACTCCATGGCATACATCTTCTGCAATCCGGGTCATGTGCACCTTCCATCGCAATCTCTGTTCCGTAGTAAATGCAAGGACTTCCCGGAAGTGTAAAGAGAATTGCAAGCTGTTGATAGAATTTATCCAGATGATGAAAACGGTTCATAAGCCTCTCCGTATCGTGGGAATCCAGCAGATTGAAAAGTACATCGTTATTCTGCTGCATATACATAGTATAACAACGATTTACCATATATTCAAATTCCTCTTTTTTCATCGTTTTATCTAGAAAAAAGTCATGGATTCCACTGAGCAGCGGGTAATTCATAACGGAATCATATTCATCTCCTTGCAGCCACTGGCTTGCATCGTGCCAGATTTCTCCCAACAGATAAATGTCCGGTTTTATCGTTTTTAAATGTTCTCGCATCCGCTTTAAGAACCGATGTGATACTTCATTTCCCACATCAAAACGGATTCCGTCTATATCAAATTTTTGAATCCATTCCTCGCAGACCTTACAAAAATACTCAATTACTTCTTCATTATTCGTATTTAATTTTGGCATCGTATCTGCAAATGCAAAAGAGTAAAAGCGCCTGTCTCTTGTGTCTGCTCGTTTTCCGATTTCTTCCCAGTCTTCTATCATAAACCAGTCCGCATAACGGGAATCTTTCCCATGCTCCAGTACATCCATCCACGGCGCGAATTTTCTTCCGCAGTGATTAAATACTGCGTCAACCATAATACGGATTCCTTTTTCGTGCGCTTCCCTGCAAAGTGCTTTCATCATTTCTTCATTGCCGAAAGCCGGATCAATCTTTGTATAATCTGTAGTATCATATTTGTGGTTAGATTCTGCTTCCATGATCGGATTCAGATAAATTCCGGTAATTCCCAGCTCCTGAAGATACTGTAGTCTCTGACGGATTCCCTCCAGATTTCCTCCGAATTTTTCCTGATTTGTCACTGTTCCGTGATTTCTCCACGGTGTGATATCATTTCCATTCTTTTCCGGTGTCCCATTGCAGAACCTGTCCGGGAAAATCTGATACCAGATCGTATCATTCACCCATGCAGGTGTGCGGTTTATATCTGCTGGATTCATCCATGGTACAATAAAACACTGCTGCATACGGCCATCCATCTGAAGCTGTTCTTCTGTCAGGAAACCGTCTTCAAAATAATACCAGACTTCCTCTTCTGTTCTCAGCTCAAAATAATATTTGCATCTTTTATATGCAGGAAGAAGCGTTGTTGTCCACCAGATTTGATAAGGCAGACGTTTTTTATAAATAATTTCCTCTCTTTTTCCTGTCCATTTTTCATTTCCACCCAGAATCCCGGCCTCATAAGGATCTCCGTAATGGATAAACACCTGTTTTACATCATACCCTGTCTTAATATTTACGATTAGTCTGTCCTCATCCAGAGGATAACTCATCTGCTCTGATGTTTTATGATATACACCGGTAAATTCCATCTTATTATTCCTCCAATTTTTCATAAACACGCAGGATTTCCCCTACACTCCATGCCTGTGCAAAACATCCTTTTGAAGAAACCGGAATCTCTCCATCATAAATTTCAGGGAGCTGGCCAATACATCCTTCACGCATTGCACTTTCCAACACTTCCAACTGCTTTGCCACAATCTCTTTTGCTTCTCTTGAATCTTTATTTACTTTTAGATAGGCGAGATAATATCCACCCATCGGAAAAGTCCAGACGGTTCCCTGATGATAAGCAAGATCTCTTTTTATCATCTCTCCGCCGTAGCTTGCATGAAATTCCTCGTCTTTTGGATCTAATGTCCGAAGTCCATAAGGCGTATACAACCTTTCAAACACTGTATCTACAATCTGTCTTTCTTTCTCTTCGTCCAGCATTGTAAACGGCATAGACACTGCCCATATCTGATTACAGCGAATTTGTGTATCTGCCTTTGTTTCTGAGATTACATCCTTCAGGCAATGTTTTTCCTCCATCCAGAATTCTCGTGCAAAAGATTCTTTCACTTTCTGTGCGAGTTCTCCATATTTCTGCTCTTCATTTTTCTTCAAAACTTCAGAAAACTTTTGCATGATACAAAGTGCATTATACCAGTAAGCATTGATCTCCACCGGTTTCCCATGTCTTGGTGTCGGAAGGATTTCTCCCACACGTACATCCATCCATGTCACCTGATCCAGCCCCGCTCCGGCACTGATAAGACCGTCTTCTTCCATATGGATATTGAAATTTGTTCCTCTCTCATAACCGGAAATAATCCTTTGCATTACCGGATACATTTCCTCTACAAATTTGATGTCCTGAGTTTTTTCCATAATATAACCACACGCAGTTGATAAATAATAGTGCTGCATCTACAGTATTATAAAGTGGCTCATTCTCGCCCTCCGGAAACAGATTTGGCATCAATCCATCCTTTTCATAAAATGCAAAGGTCCGCAAAATTGATTTTACACTTTCAAATCTTCCTGTGGAGATGCAGATTCCCGGAAGTGCAATCATTGTATCTCTTCCCCAATCCTCAAAAAAAGGAAAACCTGCAAGAATAGTCAATCCATCCGTGGACTCTCTGTTCGAAAGGAACTTGTCTGCACTACATACCAGTGTCTGTGCCAGTTTATTTTTCAAACCTGAAGTCTTTATAAGCTTCTCTTGATGATGGATCTGTTCTTCTTTCATTTATCAAATAAATTTTTTGTGTCCATACCAATCCGACTTTCTAGCGAATAAATTACTGTCAAATCTGTCTCTTCTCCTGGCTTTACCCGTTTTTTTAATCTGATACACTGCGCTTGCGGTTCCATTTTCCCGTCTTCCGTCACATTCATCGTAGCGATAAAAATACGTTTCTTTCTTTTCCTGAAAACCCTCTACTTTCCCATTTGTTTCAAAGAAAAGATCATACTTTCCATCGGTAATCTTTTGCGCTTGTCTTGAAAATATCTTATCTTCTTTCAAATCTTCCCCTTTAGGTTCAAATTGAAAAAATCGGAGTTACACAGAGAACTGCTTCTTCCTGACCGCGGTTTTTCAGATGATAATTCACTGCAATCTGATTGCTGCCCTGTTCCATCACAATCTCTTTTTCCATCTCCACTCCACTTATCAGATAATTCCATACAGGAAGAGTTTCAAAAGAAAATTCCGTAAGATAGCGATATCCTTCTTCTTTTGTTCCATCTGCAAATTCCTGAGTTGAAAGAACATACTTTGATTCTCCAATACCCAGTTCTTCTTTTATACGATGAACCATATTTACTCTGTGATTTGGAGCTTTCGTACATGCCATGAATACCGAATGATCATTTCTTGCCACAGCTCCGGTCATCGTAAGCGAAGAAAAACCTCCCAGACCATTAGTTAAAAGATAGCAGTTTTCAAGTCCTCTCTCCAACGTTTTCCAATCCTGTCTGCCATAGATCCACTTCATGCATTACTCCTCCTTAATCATTATTTACGTCCAAGTATCAACACGCTCTGCGGTGCGGCTTCTATCTGTCTGTCCACACAGATTCCTTTTTCCCAGCACCAGCTGTCATCCGCATCGCTTAAGATTTCCCAGTCATCATTCAAGAATTTTACTTTATAATTACTTTTTCTTGCATTATAAATTATCTTTACCTGGCTCCATCTTGCTTTTTTATCATTGAGTACAGTAAATCCTACTACGTCTTTTTCTTTCCACATATCCGTAATTCGTTTATAACTGTCTTTTGATTTGTCACAAAGTCCAGAGAGCTGTTTTCGAAGTGCAATCAGCCCCTGATAATAACGAACCAGTTCCTTGTTTTCCCATGCCTTTTCCCAGTCGAGACGATTCAGGGAAATCGGTGATTTAAAGGTATTATCCTGTCCATCTTTTGTACGGGCAAATTCTTCTCCTGATAGGAAAAAACAGTGTTCCCTGACAAGTCATATAGACTGCTGCTGCCATTTTATTCAGCCTCATACATTCTTCCTCCGGAACTGTCTCTTTTAATTTATCCCACAGGGTATGATTGTCATGTGCTGACACATAGGTAACAATCTGTGAAGGTGCTTTGACATTCTCAACTCCTTCCGCCTGATAAGGATTTACACACCATGCTGCCACACTTGCAAGCATTTCATCTTCTTTTTCTTCTGCACCGTTTATAAACCCGGCTTCCTTTGCACGTAGTGCAGAGCCTTTGATTCCATCTCGGGTACTGTCACAGAACGCTCCGATATTTTCATCCAGAAGCCCAATATTTTCTTTTGCTGCCAGTTTTCTGCCGCCTTCTACTGCCGACTGATCTGCTGCCCAAGGTTCTCCGTAAATAATCTTCTTTCCTTTTCCGTATCGCTGATCCAGTTCACTTCGGATCCGATTCATTAAATCTACATCCAGAAGTCCCATCAGGTCAAAACGGAATCCATCAATATGATATTCCTCTGTCCAGTAAAGCACTGATTCCAGAATATATTTCGCACACATCTCTCTTTCGCTTGCAACATCATTTCCACATGCAGAACCATCGGAGATCTTCCCATCCGGAAATACCCGGTAAAAATACCAAGGTACAGTTCTCTGAAACCAGGAGTCCAGCGAATAAGTATGGTTGTAGACAACATCCATGATTACACCAAAACCAGCTTCATGAATTGCCTGGATCATTTCTTTCATTTCCCGAATTCTAACTTCACCATGTCTGGCATCTGTCGCATAGGAGCCCTCCGGCACATTATAATTGACTGGATCGTATCCCCAATTGAATTCTGTATCTTCCCCTGCTTCATTTACAGAACCATAGTCATACATCGGCATGATCTGAATGTGTGTCACCCCGAGTTCTTTTAAATAATCCAGACCTGTAGGATGAATCCCATCCTCATTCAAAGTCGTATGTCTGCACGTAAATGCTTTGTATTTCCCACGATATTCTTCCGGAAAACCACCCGCCTTATCCCATGAAAATTCTTTTACGTGAAGTTCATATACGATTCTCTCCGGTCCTTCTTCTGGTGTCTGATCTTTTTCCCATCCTTTTGGATTGGTCTTTTTCAGATTCACTGCCATGCTGCGCAATCCATTGACTCCGCATGCCTTTGCATATGGATCTGCTGATCGGACTTCTTCTCCATTGCGGGTAATCAGATAATCATAATAAACGCCGTGAAGTTCTTCTTTGCTCTCCCAACTCCACACACCCTTTTCTTCTTTTTTCATCGGAATCTGCTCGTATGCATTTCCTCCATCTCCTGTCTGATACAGGTTTAAACTAATGCATTCCGCCTGTGGTGACCACAGGCGGAATGTCGTTCCTTCTTCTGTACATTCTACGCCAAGATTATTTTCCTCATAAATATAATTTTCAAGAACTCTTTGTAGAATAATATTTTTTAAATTCTATTCTATCCTTCATCATCTTTCTTATCCTTTCACTGCACCTGATACTCCATCTACATAGTATCTCTGCATAAACAAGAACAGAATCGCAATCGGAATTGAAATCAGAACTGCCCCAGCCGCAAAACTGGTGTACCAACTGTCAATATATTCTTTTTCCAACATTTTCCAAAGTCCAATTGCAATCGTATACTGGTCTGAGTTTGCTCTGCAGATTACCTTTGCAAAAATAAAATCGAGCCACGGAGCCATGAAAGATGTCAGCACTGTATATACAATGATCGGCTTACTAAGTGGCAGTGTGATCTTACTGAAAATCTGCCATCTGGTACACCCATCCAAAAGTGCAGCTTCATCAATTGCAACCGGAATTGTATCAAAGAATCCTTTTGCAATCTGGAAACCCAGTCCTGCACCACCGGAATAACATAAGATCAGAGCCAGTTTAATCAGGCTTCCTTCTGTAAGTCCCATCGCCTTTAAAATAAAGTACACAGCGATCATGGACATAAATCCCGGGAACAATCCCAGAATCATTGCCATGTTCATATATGGTTTTCTCATTTTAAATTTCAGTCTGGACAAACAGTAGGAAACTGCCAGCACATAAAATGCTGATAAAATACAGGAACAAATTGCAATAAACAATGTGTTCATAAACATCTGCGGGAAATTTAAAATGGATGTATCAGTAAATAGTTTTATATAATTGTCAAGCGTAAATGCTTTCGGGAAGAAAGTTGATACGTAAGAGCCTTTTTCCGCACGGAAGCTCGTCAGAATTACCCATGCAATTGGGAAAAGCCAGATAATTGCCAACACCGCAAGAACAATATGTACGATCGTATTGTTGATCATTTTCTTCCTTTTTTGCAGATTGTAATTTCTTTCCTGCCATGATTAAAATCCTCCTTCTTCTTTATAGGATTTACTGTTACGGTATGTAAGAAGGCAACCGATTGCCAGAATGATAAAGGTCATAATTCCGATTACCGCACCAATGTTATAGTACTGTTTATCAATTGTCAGTTTGTAAAGCCATGTAACCAGAAGGTCTGTCTTACCTGCAGTTGAAGAAAGGTTTGTTACCGGATCTCCTCCTGAAAGAAGATAAATGACATTGAAGTTATTGACATTTCCCGTAAAGGTTACGATCAGATACGGTGTTGTCACATACAACATATATGGCAGCGTGATCTTTGTAAATGTCTGGAATGCATTTGCTCCATCCACTTTTGCGGCTTCATAAAGTTCTTCCGGAATGTTCTGAAGTACACCTGTCAGCTGAAGCAGTGTATACGGTACTCCTACCCAGACATTGATGATGATAACAGTCACTCTCGCCCATGTCGCATCTGTAAAAAACGGAAGGCTTGCATCACTTGCGATCAATCCAATATTTCTGAGAAGTACGTTGACCGCACCTTCCGGCTGCAACATGGTACGCATGATCAAAAGAGATACAAACATCGGCACTGCACAGGAAAGAACAAAACAAAATCTCCAGAATCCTTTTGCTCTTGTTCCCTTTCTATTGATCAGAAGGGAAAGGATCATTCCAAAAATATAATTGCTGAAAGTTGCAAAAAACGCCCAGATGATCGTCCATCCCAGAACAGACCAGAAGGTACTTCCAAGAATACTTTCGGAATCAAACAACGTCTTGAAATTATCAAGTCCCACCCAGTCAAACAGCATCAGATGGTTGCCGATACGGCTGTAATTGGTAAATGCCATACAGATCATGAACACCAACGGAAGTACCGTAAACACAAAGATGAATGCCGTTGGTGGCGTCATAAACAAGCGATACAGATTCTCATGCAGAAAGGATTTCAGATCTTCTGCAAATGTATTTACATGCATTCCTGCTTTCTGAATACATTCTGCTTTATATGCACTTTTTAAGGTTCCTCTCCATACAAGAATCATAAGAATTGTCAACAGGATTGTCGCCACACCATAAAGTAAAATCAGAACGGACTGATCCCCTTTTGTGTAAATATAGATTTGCTTCGCTTCATCCCATACTTCTTGCTGCTGCACAGTTCCGAGTGTCCGTAGACCACCGATAAACCCAATTCCATTTACTGCCATAAAGACGATGTAGGCAATTTCAACTGCCAGATACAAAAGTCCTTTGATAATCTGACCATGTACAATGTTTCCAAATCCCATCAGAATCATGGAAAGCTTAGTCTCTACTCCACCTTTTTCCACTGCATTTTTGCAGGTATATGGCGTTGGAAATTCATTGATTTTTTCTTAAACATACTCATTCCGCTCACCTCTTAATTAATTCCATTGCTGTTCATTGCTTCCGCCTGTTCTTCGGCATTTTCGTGTGTCACACTCTTGTTACGAATTCCTTTTCCCATATTCTCAACCGGTGTCCAGCAATTACTCATGGATGCCACGAACGGCTGGAGTATCGATGTATTGTTAAAGGTATCATTCTGTGCCTGAACAAGCGGATCGGATGCAATATCCTTTTCTTTCAGAAGTTCTGTATTACATGGAATCACGGTTCTCATCTCGTAGTGTGCTCTCTGTGCATCACTTCCACCCAGATAAACAGCAAGTGCAACTGCCTGTTCCATATATTCACTATGTGCATTAACTCCGATTGCCTTTGAACCGGCATATGCAAGCATCTGCTTCTCTTGTCCGTTAATTGTATAGGTCGGAAGCGATGAAACTCCCATATTCTCTCCAAGTGCTTCTTTTATTGCATTTGCATCCCACGATCCGGTAAACATTGCCTTTACACTGCCATCACGAAGTCCTGCAAGTGCTGATCCATCTGCATCAATTTTAAAATTTGGGATTTGCTGCCAGATCAATTGCATAATTGGTTGCTTCCACTGCCTTTTCTCCTGCAAAATCAACTCCTTTTGACTCATCTGTTCCATCTCCAAACAAGGTGCATCCATTTCCCAGATAGAATGCCGGAAGATACCACGAATTAGTGAATGGGAAGGATACTGTTCCATTTTTCCAGCATCGTATCCAGACTTTTTCACATCTTCTTCTGAAAATACAGACTTGTCATAAAACATATACCAGGTATTAGTTGTAAACGGAACCCCGTAAAGTTCTCCGTCAACCGTCAACGAATCTAGAAGCTCTTCCGAGTTAGTTGATTCAATCTCTTCTTTATACTTTCCACCAAATTTTGCTACTGCATCCGCATCTGTAAGCGATGTGATCCTATCATTTGCATACAAAATTACATCTGCGCTTGCTTCCGGATCCTGTGCCACCTGATCTGCGGCAGTCGCTTCGTCAGCTACTCCATAGACAAATGTAATATCCCATTCCGGGTGCTCTTTTGCAAAATTGTTACACATTGTCTGAAGCCATTCACCACTGTCTTTTGACTGATCTTCGGATGGAGACCATACCATCAGTCTGACTTTTTCCTGACCTTTTATCCGCCGTACTGCTCCCGCATCCGGTTAGTGCTGCTGCCACCAGCGTTACAGTCATGATTCCTGTTAGAAATGTTGCTAACCCTCTTTTCCATCATCTTTCTTCCTTTCATTTTCTGTTTCGTATTGTTTCGTTAAACTTAATATACGTCTTTTTTAATTTTTCGTCAATCCATTTTCAATACACTGCTTTTTTTTTCGTTATTTTTTTCACATTTTCCACCTTGTTTTTTCGTGCATTATTTTTTGATTTCTTGTTTTCGAAATCTCATCTAAACTTTTATTCTTCCTATAGTTCATTGCTTTTTACTATATCATTGTATATAATAAAATAAGATTTATTTTCCTACTTCATGAAAGGATCACATATTATGACTACAATCCAAGATATTGCTGATAAGATGAATGTTTCCAAGAGTACTGTATCCAAAGCACTCAATGATGCACCTGATATCAGCGAAACTTTACGGAAACAGGTTTTAGAAACTGCTGTAGCCCTCGGTTATACTAAACTACGTCGTTATAAGAAACCCGTAAAAAAAATTCTGTATTATAACAGAAAAAGAGAATATACAATACGAAGAGCCACATCATTTTGCCTATGACATTCTGCTTGGTTTTCGCCAAATGGCTGAACCAGCCGGTTTTGATATTGAAATCGTACCTGTGGACGTTCAGATGCAACGGAACCAACGTTACGATGTTTTTATGTTGGAGCATGATTACGTAGGAGCTTTTGCAATCGGCTTTTCCCTGAACGACCCTTGGATTCAGGATTTTAAAACCAGCCACACTCCTGCCGTGCTTTTCGATAACTATATTATTGGGAATCCTTCTACTGCTTATGTAGGTATTGATAATGATGAGGGAATGGAACTTGCTGTCTCTTATCTTGCCGGACTTGGTCATCGTAAGATTGCCTATCTCAGCGGTTCTCTTGGCTCTCAGATTCTTCAGATACGACATGCAGCCTTTCTCCGTGCCATGCACCAGCATGGACTGAAGACTTCTTCTGATTCTACTGGCTGCTCTTATTATTTGTCTGAATGTATGGAAAAGCACCTGCCTCGGTTTCTGGAAAAAGGAATGACTGCTATCATCTGTAGTCAGGACACTCTTGCCAATTCAGCCCTTATCCAGTGTCAGCAACTAGGCTACAGGATTCCTGAAGACATCAGTATTATCGGATTTGATGATATTCCGATTGCAGCATATACCTCTCCTCCATTGACTACAATCCGACAAGATCGGCTTGAACTCGGAAAAAGCGGGTTCTTTGCACTATCAAGCCTGCTTAATAACATTTCAATCAGCACATTTTTATTGCATGCACAGCTAATTGAACGGAAATCTACGGGTGAGGTACCTGTGACATAATATTTATCTGGTTATCCTTATACAAAAAGGGCTAGGAAACTCTCTTTCGGTTGTCCCTAACCCTTTTTGGATAGCATCTTTTATACTTTTCAAATCCTATTCACCATGTACTTGGCTATTTTTTGATATTTTAACGGAGAAACTCCATATGCTTTTTTGAAGATCTGATTAAAATAGCTTCATTCTGATATCCGCTCTGCATTGCAA
>ENA-OQES01000658-OQES01000658.1-human-gut-metagenome-genome-assembly--contig:-NODE-658-length-13897-cov-4.648293_pt1 | contig 13897 bp, 23 predicted proteins | sample MGYA00242798_ERZ504641 | MGnify/ENA primary metagenome ERZ504641 (study PRJEB26092, sample SAMD00036327) | human gut metagenome | host: Homo sapiens | study: EMG produced TPA metagenomics assembly of... | reverse complement strand
GCTCATAACTCTTCTCCTTTTCTTCAACAGTTATATATTTATAATATTCTTGTAACTGTTCAGAGCCAACCTTCAAAATGCTACGCATTTTGAAGGTGTGGCGTATCCGCCAAATAAAATTTCAAAAATAGTCTTAAAAATGCAAGCATTTTATACCTGTTTTTTGAAATTTGCTTGGCTCTGAACAGTTACAAATCAAGAAAAAACAGATTGGAAGAGTGAAATGAAAAAGAAAACAGGATACATTTTTTCTCAAGATTTTTTATACGTGCAACTATAGGAATGGCGTTGATTTTTATAATAAACAAATATGTTCTTCCAGCAGATTCTTCAATTAATGTCGGTTTGAATCCGATGACCTTTTTGACATCCGGAACCCTTGGAATTCCTGGGGTTTGTCTTCTTTATAGCATTACATGGTATCAATTTTTGTGAGTTTTTTACAAAAACATTATATTTTTAATTTTGGTATGGACAAAACAGAAGTGCCCGTATATAATCTCACTTACCAACAGAAAATCATCTGTTGCAGCATCAGTGAATTGGGGAATTACTGATGTATCTTTTGCATCGAAGCGTTGGACCTTCGGTACAATTTCTTTATTCAGGCTGTATGATCGCAGCAAAGTTTCGAATTATGACAATTGAGCAAAGAGCAGTAAGAAGAACTGCTGAGAATTTTGTGATTTGTGATACACAAAAGAGTTATTCAGAAAATCTGTTCAGAAGATTATCTGAGAAATTATCCGGTTATTTTCAGTTTCATGTATTTCATGATATTGAGAATCTGAAAATAGCAGCCAAGAGTATGCAGGTAAATATTCTGCTGATCGGAGAAGAGTATGGAAAAGAAGATCGGGATGAGATTCCGGCAAGACAGAAGTATCTTCTGATCGGCGAGAAGATTCCGAACGAGAGAAGTCCCACAGAGATTCCATTCTTCCGGTATCAAAGTGTCAGCAGTATGCTGGAACTTTTATTTCAGGAAAAAGATCAGGAAAATTCAGAAGTACAGACGCATCAAATCCAACTTGTCTCAGACAGATCGCAGACAGTGAAAGCAAATGTAAATGGTCTGATCGGGATCTATTCACCGGTTCATCGAATCGGGAAGACAAGGTTTGCCATGCGTATGGGACGAGTTCTTTCAGAATCGATTCCTACGTTGTATCTGAATCTGGAAGGGTATTCAGGATTAAATTATTACCTGCCGGAAGAATCCGGAATGAATCTTGGAGATCTGCTGTATTACATGAAGCAGGAAAGTATCAATCCGGTATGGAAGATCAGTACTTTGATCAGCCATATGAATGGGGTGGATTATATCGCACCGATCCGGGCAGAACAAGATTTCAGAGAAGTGACAAAAGAAGAATGGAATCAACTTTTGGATCTGATTCTGGAGAAGAGTATTTACAAAGTGATCATTCTTGATCTTGGAGATACGGTAGACGGTCTGTATGATCTGTTAGGAAGATGCAGCAAAGTTTATACGCCTTACATTGAGGAAGGTGCAGCAAAAGCAAAACTCAATCAGTATGAAGAGAATCTTAGATTAGCAGGATATGGCGAGATTCTTAAGAAGACGGTAAGACGCAGAATGGGAAAGCCAAGAAATCCTGTTGCTTTAGAAGCATCTGCGAGTAAAATTACAGAATTTCCAGACAGAGAAAGGAAGTCGTAAGGATGATTAGAAAAGAGCAGCTGTATGAACAGATCCTGGAACAAATCGATCTTACGAAGGAGACGGATGATGAAGAACTGCAGGAGCTGATTCGCACAGTATTGGATGAGGCAGCAGATGAAGAATATATTTCGTTGAGTGATAAGATCAGAATCGGGCGTGAGTTATTCAACTCTTTTCGTAAACTGGATGTTCTGCAGGAGCTTCTTGAAGATGATTCGATTACAGAGATTATGGTAAATGGAATCGACCATATCTTTTATGAGAAAGAAGGAAGAATTTTCCGGTCTAAGAAGTGTTTTTTGGTCTCAGGAGAGATTACTGGATGTGATTCAACAGATTGTAGGTGAATCGAACCGTTATGTAAATGAGGCCTCTCCGATTGTGGATGCAAGGCTGAAGGATGGATCTCGAGTAAATGTTGTATTGAATCCGGTTGCTGTGAATGGACCAATCCTTACAATCCGAAAGTTTCCATCGGAAGCAATTACGATGGAACAGCTGATCCGTATAGGCAGCGTAACTGATGAAGCCGCTAACTTTTTGAAAAAGCTGGTAGCAGCAAAATATAATATTTTTGTCAGTGGTGGAACAGGAGCAGGAAAGACAACTTTCCTGAATGCGTTGTCGAACTATATACCAAAAGGAGAACGCCTGATCACGATCGAGGATAATGCAGAGTTACAGATTCAAGGAGTTCAGAATCTGGTGCGCTTAGAAGCACGCGGACCGAATGCAGAAGGAGAAGGGGCTGTAACCATCAGAGATTTGATTAAGTCAGCACTTCGTATGAGACCGGATCGAATTGTTGTAGGAGAAGTAAGAGGAGAAGAGACGGTAGATATGATCTCTTCAGCAATGTTGAATGGTCACAGTGGTTCAATGTCAACAGGACATGCCAATAATCCAACAGATATGTTACACAGACTGGAAACAATGATGCTGATGGGGATTGATCTTCCGTTACAGGCAATTCAAAGACAGGTTGCATCGGCACTTGATATTATCATTCATCTTGGAAGACTTCGAGATAAGACAAGAAAGGTTTTGCAGATTGTAGAAGTGGAAGGTTATGAAGATGGAAGGATTCAGACAAAGGTTCTTTATGAATTTAAGGAGGAGGGGATGAAGAATGGAAAGATACAGGGATGCCTTATGAAGAAAAATGAAATCACGAATAAAGAAAAACTCCTGGTTGCAGGATATCACACCGTCTGAATATACTGTCGGAATCATAAAATGTACGGTGAGATTTCTTCTGATTTTGTATTTGTTTTATGAATCAATACTTCCGGCAATTCTCCTGTTCCCGTTATGGTTCTTATACATGAAAGAGTGGATGGAAGAGAAAGCAATCGGAAAAGAACAGGAATTCAGAAGGCAGTTCAGAGATAGTATCCAGACAATGGCAGGGGCACTTAAGGCAGGATATTCTGTAGAGAATGCAATCAGGGAAACAAATCGTGATCTGATCGGAATGTATGATGCGAATACAAGGATTCGAAAAGAATATGGTCAGATGGTAAGGAAGCTGGATCTGAATCTGTCAGTTGTAACTGTATTGAATGAATTTGCGGCAGAAGTAAAGCAGGAGGATGTGACGAAATTTTATTACAGTTTATGCAGCAGCTAAGGTCAGTGGTGGGGATTCCATTGCGATTATCAGAGATGCGGCCAGAACAATCGGAGAGAAGATCGATACAGAACGTGAGATACAGACCATGCTGGCTGCGAAAAAAGCTGGAATTTGAAATCATGAGCGTAATCCCATTTATAATGATTCTCTACATGAAGATGACATTTGGTGAATTCTTAAGTGTCTTGTATGGTACATGGAACGGATGTATTGTAATGAGCATTTGTCTTGTGCTTTATCTTGGAGCATACAGGTTTGGAAGGAGGTTGCTACAGATTGAGATTTAACAAGAAGTGGAAAAAAAGTACTTCAGCCTGACAAAGGAAAATATGGAATCTATAAAAAGACAGGAATTGTTCTTTTATTGTCAATCGTAATGTTTAGTGCAGTGTATGTCACAGATAATCATCGTCAATTAGCACAGGATGAAAATGGAAACCGGATTTTGGAAAGAAAAGGACAGGGAGAAGGGAAAAAAGACAGAAAACATCCAGATGGAGACAGGCGAGTGGAAAGAGAAGATAAAGGTTAAGATTTCGGAAAAGAAGTATGCAAAAGAAGAGATTGGAGAACAGCTTTCTAAGGCGGCAGAAGAACTTCCGGCTCAGATCCTTGGTGAAAACAAAAGTCTGGATGAGGTCAGGTCAGACCTGAATCTTATTATGGAAATTCCACATACGGGAATCAGCGTGTCATGGGAACTTGATAACTACGAGGTTATGAACAGCAGAGGTGTTTTAAAGCAGGAGAAGCTGACGGAAGAAGGAACACTCGTCAAATTAACCGCTGTCCTTCGATATGATGAGGAAAAAAATGTCCTGTGAATTTTATGCACACCTGTTTTCCACACCGTTGTCAAAGAAGGAAGGTGTTCTGAAAAAGATATCCCAGGAAGTAGAAAAAGCAGATCAGGAACAGCGGGAAAAGGATTACCTGATATTGCCAGATCAGGTAGATGGAAGAAAATTATCCTGGAAGCCTGTGAAGGAAATGAGAGCATTTGGAATTCTTTTGCTTGGCGGAGTGATGATTGTATTCCAGTTTACAGCAGAGAAACAAAAGCAGAAAGAACAACGAAAGAAAGAAATCAGGCAGATGCAGTTTGATTATCCGCAGCTGATCAATAAATTCAGTCTGTATATAGGGGCAGGAATGACAGTGAGAAGAGCCTGGATCCAAATTGTAAAAGAATATGACAAAGAGAAACACTATCTTGGAGAAAGAACAGTGTATGAAGAGATGAGATATACAATGAATGAACTGAAGAATGGAAGACCGGAAAGTGAATGCTACGAGGCATTTGGAAGGAGGTGCGAAAGTCCGGTTTACCGAAAGTTCGGAATGCTTTTAAGTCAGAATTTGAGAAAAGGAACCAAAGGACTGACAAATCTGTTACAAAGAGAGGCGCAGGAAGCTTTTGAGGAACGGAAAAATATGGCAAAGAAACTTGGTGAAGAGGCAGGAACAAAGTTGATGATACCGTTGTTTCTTATGTTGGCAGTCGTGTTCGTGATCGTGACTGTTCCAGCGTTTTTGACGATTCAGATTTGAGAAAAAAGGAGAGAAAAGAAGGAGAGATACAAGATGAGAAAATTATTGGTAAGAAAAAATAAAGATAAGAAATATGTTGCTGCGATCACAACAATTGAACTGGTTTTAATTCTGGTTATATTAATTGCGCTTCTGCTGATTTTTAAAGAACAGTTGATTAGTTTGATCACTACGATTTTTGAGAAAGTGACATCAGAAAGCTCCGGCATATAGCATGCGGTCCGTAAAGGCGAAATCACTGTATTTTTAAGTTTATCATTTACTTTGTTACTTTCATTTATCTTTGGAATTCTAGAGTCTGCTGTGATTCAAGGATCAAAAAACTCTCAGCAGAATTGACACAGATCGGGCAATCTATTCCGTTTTCGGAGAATATCATCAGGAACTTATGGAACAATATCATGTTTTTGGAATTGATCTTGGTTACAGGACAGGAAATTATGAAGAAGAAAATCTGATCCAGCGTTTGCATTATTACAATTCTGGTTCTACAGATTATCAAATCAAGGGAATTCAGTATTTGACAGATCAATCCGGACAGGCATTTCGAGAACAAGTGCTGGCTTATATGGAACAAAGGTATGGAATGGATCTGGTTAAAAAGTTTACCGGAACAACAGAAAAATGGGAACAGACAGAGACAGAAGAATCTGATATGGAAAAGAAAACAGATGAAATGACAGATGCAATGGAACGGGTGAATGACAGTCTTGACGCATCCGGCAGTCAAACGGAAGGAGAAGACATGGAAGAAGGTCCAAGTTTGCCAGATGAGGAGAATCCGTTTCGTATTATGCGAAAAAAATGAAAAAAAAGAAGGAATTCTTTCTGTTGTGATTCCGAAAGGCAAAAAAAGTATCTGAAAAGAGTGTTGATTTGTCGGGGCAGGCATCAAAGAGAACTTTGAAAAAAGGATATGGGGCATTCCCAACAAGAAAAGGACTTGATCAGACAACGGAGAAACTTCTGTACAACGAATATCTTCTCAAAACATTCGGCTATGCATTTCGGCAGGATTCAGAACAATCAGAAGGGACGGATGAGAGTGGAGAGAAGGAATGGCAGTCTGATCGTTCGGATGCTTTAGCATACGAACTGGAATATATTCTACAAGGAAAAGGATCAGATAAAGAAAATCTGGAATCCGTGTTATTTCGTCCTTTTTCTTCTGAGAATATCAGGAAATTATGGCTGTCTGGCAAAGGATATGGGACGAGTGGAAGAGGCAGAAGCGCTGGCTGTGACAATATCTGCACTACTACTGATGCCTGAAGCGGTAGAAGCTTTGAAACAGATGATACTTGTTGCGTGGGCAGGAGGAGAAAGTGTTATGGATCTTCGTTGTCTTTTGGATGGAAGAAAAGTTCCACTGGTAAAAAGGTGCAGATAAATGGGTTGTTTCTCTGTCACAGCTGCCACTTCTTCTGACAGATGGTGGAAGTGTAAGGGGAAATGATTCTGGAGAAGGAGTCGGATATTCCGATTATATCAGGATGTTTCTCTTTTTGAAATCAGTGCCGGAAATTACAATGCGGACTTTAGATTGTGTAGAAGAGGCACTCCATTCCAAACATATTTTGTTTCAGGCAGATCAATGTGTGACTAAATTAGAAATACAGAATAAGATAATCGTTTATAAAAATCTAAATTACCAATATCCGGTTTATTTCGGATATGAATGAAGCCAGAATTACCCCCGGTGCAGATGCCCTTTCAGACCTTCTTTTGTACACCCCAAAACGTACACTCAGAATCCTGCAATCCCTCTTGCAGGAAACCCACACACTTTAGAAAGGAAAAGCTGCGATGTCAAATAAACAGGTGAAAAAATACCAGTCCAACAAGAGAAAGGGCATCTGCACCGGGGGTAAGAGCAAGTGTAACAATAGAAGCTGCATTTGCAGTTCCCCTCTTCATATTTGCAGTATTAAGTTGATTTTTTAATTGAAATCCAGAGTATACGAGGCTGTATCCATGCAGCAGGAAGTGATGCAGCCAAACAGGCAGCAGAGTCAACGGCTGTCCTTCCTGTATTGAATACAATTCAATTAAAATCAGATCTGGTGAATCTGATTGGAGAAGAAAGAATTGAGAGAAGTATTCTGAATGGTGGTACATCAGCTATCAGTTGCTGGAAGTCTTATTGGATTCCGGGAACAGAAGAGATAAATGTTGTTATCGAGTACAAGATAAAGATTCCGGTTCCATTAATGAAAAGTCCTTCGGTGAAGTTGAAAGATGAGTTTAAAGTTAGTGCATGGAATGGTTATCAAAAAGATAGAAAGGGAAATGAAGACGGACAGATTGTCTATATCACAGAAAAAGGAACAGTATGGCATTCAGATTATCAGTGCAGCTATCTTCAATTATCTATTCAATATGTTCAATACTCAGAATTACAAAATATGAGAAATGAAGGTGGAGGAAAATACCATAAATGTGAGCAATGTGTTTATGGACAGGCAATGAATGGTGTATATATTACCAGTTATGGAAACCGGTATCACAACTCATTGAATTGCAGTTCTTTGAAGAGAACAATACGTGCAGTTCATAAAAGCGAAGTAGCAGGAAGAGGAGGATGTTCTAAATGTGCAAAATAATGAATGTATTCGGGCAAAATGGAAGGGAAAATCTATGGATGATTTTTTCAAGCTGTTATAGCGGTGTATCTGTTGATTTTGTCTGTGATAGATATTCGTTGGAAGAAAGTAAGTGTAAGAAGTCTTTTGATTTTGCTTGCGATTACAGTTTTATGTCAGGTACTATGCAGCAAAGGAGAACTCAGGATGATGGTAGCCGGCGGATTGTGTGGAGGAGTATTTCTCTTTTTAAGTTGGTTCACACAAGAGTCGTTTGGTTACGGAGATAGCATATTGATTCTGATCCTTGGAATTTTATCTGGTGGATGGAATCTTCTTTGGATTCTGTTTGCTGCATTTCTGATTGCATCTGTTTACGGAGGGATTATGATCGCACGAAAGAAGTATACAAGAAAAAATTCATTTCCGTTTATTCCATTTCTGACAGTTGCTTATCTGGGAGGCATGATTGGTGGAGTTTACTGAAAAATATACGAAAAAATACGTGAAAGGAAGTACAGTGGTAGAGATGTCTTACCTTATTCCTTTTTGCTTAATTCTAATTTTTTCTGCTCATCACGATCATTTTTTACTTTCATGATAAGGCAATTTTAAACGCAGCGGCAGCGGAAACGGCTGTGACAGGAGTTGAAATGGACAGGAAAAAGATAGAAGACGCAGATCTGGATGCTTTTTTCCGAGAAAGGACGAGTGGAAAATTGATTTTTCTGGAAAATGTAACAACCAGAGTTGATCTATCAGGGAAGAAAATAGAGGTAGAAGTTTTTGCATCAAAAGGACGAATGAAGATTCATCTGATACAACGTGCAACTAAGGTGAAAACCAGAAGAAAAAGTCAGATGGTAAAAAATAGATTTCTGTAAAGCTGTAAAAAGTGAAGGGAGAAGGAAATCAGATGGAAGCAAAAAAAGACAAATCAGCAGAGCAGAGTGGCAGAATCTGAACTCATAATAGACAGCGTACAACCGTATCGGGAGAATTATCAGATGCGGATGCTTAAGAATAATCGGATTCCCGGATTATTGAGAGTAAGTGGGTGTGGAATGGAAGGTGCAAGTAGATATTATTATCATACAGGGCATGCACAGTCGTTGGAAACGTATTATAAAAATAAAGATATCAGAGCAGAAGAGATATTAAAACTGACAAGACAATTTCTCAGTGTTATGGAAAAAATTGAAAGATTATATGTTAGAACCAAATTATCTGATGCTTTCAGAAAATATATTTTGAAAAGAATGAAAACTATTTTTTACTGTTTTTTGCCAGAGAATGAGAAGACCTGGCAGGTGTCTTATCATGAACTGACGGAGTATTTTGTAAGGAAAGTTGATTATCAGGATTTGGAGAGTATTCAACTTGCCTGCATGCTTCACAAAGAAACGCTAAAAGAAACCTATGATCTGGAAAGCATACTGCAGCAGTATGAGGAAGAAGCAAAAAAGCAGGGAAGAAAAGTCCAAAGAAGAGAAGATCAGAGAAGAAAGTAAGAGAGAAAAGACAGAAGAGAAATGGAAGAAAATCAAAACATTGAGGTACAGGAAAACAGCTATTATAACAAGGCGAGAGAGAATTATGCAGTGATGGAAGAAAAGAGATATGGTCCGATCAAGAAATTTGCAAAACGCTTTAAGTCTGGAAAATGGGGAGAATGGGAAGATCTGATAACAGAAGCCGATGACTATGAATGATATATAGGATGTGGTATAGTATACGCAGATTCAAAAACATATCATAGAAGTCAAAAGGGAGTCAGAAAGAATGAAAGAGAGACCAAAAGAAATAATGACGATCACGTTGATAGAAATCAATATTCTGGTGTTTATTGTTCTTACTATGATCGGACGGACTGAGGATGGTTATTTTATGTTGCAGCATGGAGCAATGTATGAACCGTATATTATAGAAAATCAGGAATACTATCGGCTGTTTACCAGTCTTTTTCTGCATTTTGGAATCTCACATTTATTAAATAACATGGTGCTTTTGTGGGCACTTGGATCGATTTTTGAAAAAGAGGCCGGTAAAATTCGGTTTCTGCTCTGTTATTTTATCAGTGGAATAGGTGGTAATCTGCTGTCTTTGTACTGGAATACCATGCACGACAGACAGATTGTATCTGCCGGGGCATCGGGAGCAATTTTCGGACTAATGGGAGGGTTGCTTTGGATTGTATTTGCGAACAGGGGAAGGCTGGGAACACTGTCAGGAAGAGGCATGCTGATTATGGTTGTACTGAGTCTCTATTTTGGATTTACCAGTACAGGTGTAGATAATCTGGCTCACGTAGGCGGATTGATTTGCGGTTTCCTGACAGCGCTGCTAACCTATCGAAGAAAAAGATCAAAAGATCCTAACAGTATCTGATATTAACGATATCTGATATTTTACGCAGGAAGTGTGATCGATACGATTGTTCCATTGGTATGGTCAGATGTAATGTCGATTGTTCCATTATGTGCTTCAATGATTCTTTTGGAAACTGCGAGACCAAGACCGGTACCGTTTTCTTTGGTCGTAAAGAATGGTTCATAAAGCTTATCAACAATTTCAGTCGGAATACCACAGCCGTTATCCTGACATTGAATCAGAATTTTGTCGTCAAGCTTCTTTGCGCGAAACTGCAGACGTGGGGCATACTTACAATCGGCAAGAGCGTCTTTGGCATTTGTAAGTATGTTTAAGAAGACTTCCTCTAATTTGGTGCGATCACCATTGAATCTTTTTATATTCTTATCAATACTGGAAGTCATCTCAATCTTTGATTTTTCAAAGTTGAGAGACATGGCGAACAGAACAGCAGAGTTGCGAAGAACATGTCCAAGAGGAAAGGAAGCACGGTTTAATTGGTTTCCGTTGTTGAGTTCTGTCAGATCATCCAGCAAATCACACATATGTCTGGCGCCATCCATGCATTCTTCCCAGACACAGGAACCTTTAGCGGTTTCAGCATAAAGAGAGCTCATTAATTGCATAGAAGAATAAAGAACAGTCATAGGATTGCGGATCTCATGCGCAATTGTAGCAACAGCAGCATCATGGTTCTTCAGAAGCTGTGTGATAATCTCTTTTGCATCTTTGTTTGTTTCCATCAGGTGGTTCATTTTTCAAGATCGATATTTGTTAACATAATACTTACTCCTAATAGTTAGATTTTCTTGAGTTCGCTAAGAGTGTAGCACCACCGAAAACAGCATTCAATAAAAATCATTCGACTATTTTCGACCTTTTTCGACCTGGTGTCTGAAAAATGTATTCTCTTTTTCTGAAAAACTGGTCTATACTACAGATAAAATAAAATGGAAAGAGGAAAGATCATGAGAGATGATAATTGTATTTTCTGTAAAATAGCAAATGGAGAGATTCCATCAGCAACATTGTATGAGGATGAGGAGTTCAGAGTAATTCTGGATCTTGGACCGGCATCAAAAGGACATGCGCTGATCCTTCCGAAGAATCATTACCGTAATCTGTATGATATTGACGAGGCAACAGCTTCAAAAGCAATCTGTCTGGCAAAAAATGATGATTACAAAGATGACGGATGTACTTGGATGTGATGGTTATAATATCGTTCAGAACAACGAAGAGGCAGCTGGACAGACGGTATTCCATTTCCATATGCACTTAATCCCAAGATATAAGAATGACAATGTAGGTCTCGGATGGCATATGGGAGAACTTACAGAAGAAGATAAGAAAGAGATACTTGAAAAATTAAAATAGTACTGGAGAAGATATGTTAACAGAAAATCGCGAATTCAATGAGATTTATGATCAATATAAAAATCTCATTCTAAAAGCGGCATATACTTATTCAGGCAGTTATAGTGCAGCGGAAGATATTACTCAAGACACTTTTCTGAAACTGTATATGGGATATGACAGCATGAAGAAGAAAAATATTTCTTCATGGCTGTTTACAACGGCAAAAAATGCGGCATTAAATTACAAGAAAAAGCATAGCCGGGAGATTTTCGAGATTGATGAGAATTGGGACAGTGAAGAGGATACAGAGAAAAATGAAGCACAGGTAAACAGTGCTGAGGAACAGTTTCTGGAAGATGAGCTTCAGAAACAAAGGTTAGAGCTTCATGAAAAGATTTTCACCAATTTGATGGAAAAGAATGAAAGATGGTACGATGCTATTGTCCTTGTATATTATATGGAGATGCCTCAGGCAAAAGCAGCAGAATTAATGGGCATTCGACTCGAAGTGCTTCATAGTCTTCTGCACAGAGCAAAGAAATGGATTAAGAAAAAGTACGGAACGGAGTACGAAGAAATGAACCGGGAAGACTAAGAGCAAACCCAAATGTTTACTGTTCAATGTACAAAGAAAAAGTGTATAAGGAACAGTGGTGCCGATAGTTTCCCGGTATCTTTTTGAATACTGTAGTTTTATGAAGAGTGTTGCCGGTAGATGAACTACACTATTTTGTGGCAGCTTCTTCAATGAGGCCGATAATAGTAGCAATCGGATCTTGCTGCCCAGAATTGTGCATTGCATTTATGAACTGCTCACGGTTTTCGTACAGGTTATGAACTGCATCCAAAAGCGTTGCATTCGTAAGCTGTTCTTCCTCGATTACAAGACTGAATCCCTGACGTTCGAAAGAATGTGCGTTAAGAATCTGATCGCCACGACTTGCACGGGCAGAAAGCGGAATCAGAAGATTCGGTTTTCTAAGAGCAAGCAGTTCACAGATTGCATTCGCACCGGCACGTGAGATAACAACATCTGCAAGAGCAAAGAGATCACGCAGTTCGTTTTTGATATATTCAAACTGACAGTAGCCTTTGATTTCTTTCAGAGAATGATCAACCTTTCCTTTTCCGCAGAGATGGATGATCTGGAACTGTTTCAGCAGTTCAGGAAGGGCAGCACGTACCGCCTCGTTGACAGCTACAGCACCAAGACTTCCGCCGATTACGAGAATGACAGGTTTTTCATCTGTAAAGCCACACATCTTTCTGGCGGCATCCTTATCACCAGTAAGAAGTTCCTGACGAATCGGAGAACCGGTAAGAACAGCTTTTCCTTCCGGAAGAGCATCTAACGTCTCCGGGAAGTTACAGCAGACTTTGACAGCAGATGGAATTGCAAGTTTATTTGCCAGGCCAGGTGTCATATCAGACTCATGAATAATGACCGGAACTTTGCATCGCTTTCCAGCAAGAACAACTGGAACCGAAACAAATCCGCCTTTAGAAAAAATAACATCAGGCTTTAAGCCTTTGATTAACTTACGGGCTTCACCAAAGCCTTTGATCACACGGAATGGATCTGTGAAATTCTGTAGACTGAAATAACGGCGCAGCTTCCCAGAAGAAATTCCATGATATGGAATTCCAAAAGGTTCAATCAGTTCCTTTTCAATTCCATTGTAAGAACCTATGTATTGAATATCATAGCCTAATTCTCTAAGCTTTGGAATCAGGGCTATATTCGGAGTGACATGTCCGGCAGTACCGCCGCCGGTCAATATAATTCGCTTCATAAATTAACCTCCAGATTTAGTGTAGAGTGCTACTGTTCGAAGTAAATTGAGAACACTAGCCTTATAGCATCATATTACCCTTATTTGAAAAAATGTCAAGAAAAACGGGACACACAAACTGGAGAGAATAAGGTGAAGAAAATGAAAAAACTGAAAAATTATCATTGGAAAATGAAATGAAAAAAGAAGCTGAACAGATTGAAAAGAAAGTCCGAGAGGACAGATCACTGGATGATATTACAGTGTCTGATGAGATGGAAAAAGAGCATTTTCAATAAGATTCAGGATTACGAATACGACAAGAGGCATCAAAAAGTCATCCGCGAAAAAGAAGAAAAGCAAGCTTGTAATCGGAGCACTGGCAGCAGTGCTGGTTTTAGTGTGCGGAAGTGTGATGACCAGTGTGGGGAGTAAGTCGTATTGGAAGATGTTATGGAATGATAGTAATGGAGATGAACAGAATAATGGTATAGACGTGGAGAATATGGAGTCAATAGAGTCAGAGGATATTGATGAGTCAGCAGTTTATAAAGAAATTGCCAAGGTAATGGGAAATTATTTGGTTCGACTTGAGTATAAGCCCAAAAGGTATGGTATTAACAAAGTATACAGTAGACGGAGATCAAAGAAGAGCAACATTATTTTATAAATATGAAAACGAAATTATTCGGTACACAATGTATATGAATTCTAAAGATTCTTCCTTGGGACAGAAAGCAGTTGATAAATTGTTAGATGAGGATATTGTAATGAATGGAGAAAAAGAAATTAATGTAAAAGAGTATGAGGTAAAAGATCAAGAAGGCAAAAAGATATATAGCTGAATTTGAAGATAAAGGCATTCAGTATCAGTTAAAGGGAGTTATGGAGAAAGAAGAATTTGAAAAAATTTTAAAAAATTTATTTTTGTGTAAAAATGCGT
>ENA-OQES01000657-OQES01000657.1-human-gut-metagenome-genome-assembly--contig:-NODE-657-length-13936-cov-8.904410_pt1 | contig 13936 bp, 16 predicted proteins | sample MGYA00242798_ERZ504641 | MGnify/ENA primary metagenome ERZ504641 (study PRJEB26092, sample SAMD00036327) | human gut metagenome | host: Homo sapiens | study: EMG produced TPA metagenomics assembly of... | reverse complement strand
ATCAATCGTATTAGCAAGCTGTTCACTTTTCTTCGACATCGTGTTCTATCTTTTCTACGCCGTGCTTAATTGTAGAATGATTCTTACCTCCAAGCAGGATACCAATGGATTTAAGTGGTACATCGGTCATCTTACGGCAGAGATACATGACGATCTGACGAGGTACTGCAATCTCAGCAGGTCTTTTATTACTTTTCAGATCGGCAATGGATACACCTAAAATGATCGGAAACGATATCCATGATCAGTTCCGGTGTAACGGTTTTATTATCGTCTGGTGAAAGGATATCCTTCATGGCTTCTGCAGCAAGGTTAATATCGATCGGTCTGCCATTACCTTCCAGACGGTAAAGTGCAATTAATTTATTCAGTGAACCTTCCAGCTCACGGATATTATTCTTAACGTTCTGAGCAATATACTGAAGTACATCATCAGGAATGTGATAGATTTCCAGATGTTCTAATTCAATCTTCTTCTGAAGGATAGCCATACGTGTCTCATAATCAGGTGCAGACATATCGGCTATCAGTCCCCACTCAAAACGAGTACGCAGTCTTGCTTCCAGTGTCTCAATGTCCTTTGGAGGGCGGTCACTGGAGATAATGATCTGCTTACCAGCAGTGTGCAGGTGATTGAAAGTATGGAAAAATTCTTCCTGAGTACTTTCCTTTCCTATAAGGAACTGAATATCATCGATCAGAAGTACGTCGGTATTACGATATTTTTCTCGAAAATCCGACATTGAAGACTCACGTCCATTCTTCAATGCATGGATCAGTTCATTTGTAAATGTCTCACTGGTTACGTACACGACTTTTTTACTTAGGACTGAAATCCAGAATAAAGTGTGCAATCGAATGCATCAGATGTGTCTTACCAAGTCCTACGCCTCCATATAAGAAGAGAGGGTTGTATACTTCACCAGGTGATTCGGCTACAGCCAGAGATGCAGCATGTGCAAAGTTATTATTATTACCTACAATAAATGTGTCGAATGTATATCTTGGGTTAAGACCCGCTTTCTCTGCAGCAGTCTTCGTCTTTCTCTTATCTGTGCTGGCAGAGGACATCTTCTTAAGTTCTTCTATCCGCTCATCATCCTCAGAAAGGAAAACAACCTCATATTCAATACCCGTAATCTCAGCGATACAGACCTTCAGCGGAAGAGAATACTTCTTCTCGATGTAATCCACGCTGGCAGCCTTGTCCACGAGCAGATAAACGGTATTGTCTACAACGTTGTATACCTTGAGAGGCTGAATCCAGGATTGAGTAAAGAAATGTGGGATAATTCGTGTTCAACACGCAGATGCTCAAATAATTTCATTCCATTTTCTTCCACAACATTCATCAATTTAATCTCCTAATCTATTTTATCGCATAAAAAACCACTTTCCATTATTCTACATCAAAATGCTTATGATGGCAATGAAAAAGATGGAATAAGGAAAAGAAATATAGTCCATCTACTTGACTTAATGCGTATTATCTAATATAATTAAACACGATGTCTTTTGAAACAAACGAACAAATATTGAGAACAACTTTATAGATAGAATAAGGGAGGTGGATATCAATGAAAATCGTTAATGAAGTAATAGCAGATACCGCATATTCCACACTGGGAAAAATTTAAAAGATGCACAAAGCAATGACTATAAATTAATTTCAAAGCTTAACCCGAGCATCATAAAAGGGACTCGTTCAGAGGACGGCTTTATCTTTAATAAAGACGCGGATACCATGCAGTGCCCAGCGGGGCATTTGGCTATAAAATATCGAATTGACAAACGTAGTAATCAGAACAAGAATACACGTATCAAATATTTTTTCGATATTAATAAATGCCATGTCTGTCCTTATCGTAATGGCTGCTATAAAGAAAATGCAAAAACCAAAACGTATAGTATCACTATTAAATCGGATTATCATAAAAATCAAGAAGCGTTTCAAAAAACACAATATTTCAAGGAACGTTTCAAAACCCGCTATATGATAGAGGCAAAAAATAGTGAATTCAAAAAATATACACGGATATAGTCGTTGTGATGCTGCTGGACTATCAAACATGCAACTTCAAGGAGCAGTATCAATATTTGCAGTCAATTTAAAACGAATTTTAAAACTAAAGGGAGAAGTCTGCCCAAATGAGGAAGAATAGGAAAATTCATCTCTCAAAAGGGTAGATTTTGCATCCCTCAAAACACTATTTTAGCAATATTTTATTATCAAGGAACATTTTTGCACATATTTGACGCCCTGTGATACTAAACTTACCACTTTTTCAGTGGCGTCCCTAAAGGCAGTGGGAGGAGCTTATGACAAACGAAAAAATTTATTTATGAATGTTCCGAGAAGTGGAAGCAGTCATTATACATTTAAAAAGTCTGGATGTATGCCTATTACAATACCAAAACATGAGCCGATAAAGAAAGTATATGTAGAAATGGTAAGGGAAATAGTAGAAAGTGCAATTTCAAATGCCCTGGATGAAAAAAAAGCATGGCTTGAAGCTGCATTAGAAGAAGGGGTAGAAATCCATGAACCGAGGGAATCAGTATTGCGTATATCTTCTTTCGAGGAATGATGCGGTATTCTCAAAATAGCAATTATATGTAAGCAGCAAAGCATGTTATTGAGAGCGGAATGCACAGTAACATGGAAAGAGCCGATGAAAAAATAAGCAGTTGACAAAGAACAGGTACATTGTTATAATTGCCTACATGAACAAAGGCGTTCTTTCTATAGAAAAGTAACTGTAGAAGGTGCGCCATTTTTTATATCATTATATCAAAAGAATCTATAAAATTTCCAGACAGGACAAAACTGTATCGAAGAATTATTAAGAATGCAAAAACAGCAGAAATTATGCTGACAAGGAGTGAGTGAAAATGGGGAATTATACCAGAGAAGAAATATTACAGATGGCTGAGGAGGAAGACGTGGAATTTATCCGTCTCCAGTTCACAGATATGTTCGGAACGCTGAAAAACATCGCCATAACTGCCCGGGAACTTCCCCGTGCACTGGATAACCGATGTATCGTAGATGGTTCCTTTATAGCAGGAATCGCAGGAGAGTCTGAACCGGATATGTATTTAAGACCGGATCTTGACACTTTTGCAATCCTTCCGTGGAGACCACAGCAGGGAAAAGTTGCCAGACTGTTATGCGACATCTATTGTCCGGACGGAACCCCTCATGAGAGAAGTCCGAGATATATCCTGAAGAAAACTGCCCGGGAGGCAAAGAAGGAGGGATATACCTGTCTGGTAGATCCGGAATGTGAATTTTTCCTTTTTCATACAGATGATAACGGAGTTCCGACCACTGTAACACATGAGAAGGCAGGATATCTGGATGTCAGTCCTGTGGATCTAGGTGAAAACGCAAGACGTGATATTGTATTAAATCTGGAAGACATGGGAATTGAGGTGGAATCCTCCCACCATGAAACTGCACCTGCCCAGCATGAAGTAGATTTTAAATACGGTGAAGTGCGTACTATTGCAGATAGGGTTATGTCATTCAAAATGACAGTCCGTACTATTGCCAAGCGTCATGGCCTTCATGCGACTTTTATGCCGAAACCGCGGGCAGAAGTAAACGGCTCTGGAATGCACATTCATTTCTTCTTATTTAAAGATGGAAGAAATGTATTCGTCAATCCGGGAAATCCCCAGGAATTAAGTGAAGAAGCTTATTACTTTGTAGGTGGTCTTCTGGCTCACAGCAAAGAGATGGCACTGATCACCAATCCTATTGTAAATTCCTATAAACGTCTGGTTCCCGGATATGAAGCACCGACAGAACTGACATGGACAAAGAATAACCAGAATTCCCTGGTAAGAATTCCGGGATCCAGAGGTATGGAAACAAGGATCGAGCTGAGAAGTCCGGATGCAGCAGCAAATCCGTATCTGGTATTTGCAGTATGTCTGGCAGCAGGACTGGATGGAATCCATAAGAAGATTTATCCGACCAAGTCCTCCAGCAGAGAGCTATCTGAAACAGACCAGAAAACAATGAAGATTGAGAATCTTCCGGGAAATTTAAACGAAGCAATTGATTACTTTGAACAGAGTGACTGGATCAAAGAAGTACTTGGAACAGAATTTTGTAAAGAATACGCAGCAGCCAAGAAAAAAGAATGGCTGCGTTATACAAGAGAAATTTCAGCTTGGGAAATCGAGGAATACTTATACAGAATTTAACCGAATCAAGTAAGTCCCCTGTGGAGATTGCGAATATCCGCTTGATCAAAATCAAGCAAGTCCCCTGCGGAGGTTGCGAAAAGCAATAAGCAGTGGGTGGGGACTCAGGCTGTAACAGAAAGAGGAGAGGCAGAGTTATGAGCAGCAGCATTGTGATTGCGTTACCGAAAATCGAAGACGCAAAGAAAATACGCACAATACTTAACAGACATGGGCTCACAGTAGCCTCTGTCTGCAGCTCTGTCTCTAATGCGCTGGCCAGTATCTCAGAGCTTGACAGTGGTGTCCTGATATGTGGGTATAAGTTGACAGATGCCTATTATAAAGACGCTCTCGATGACCTGCCACAGTATTTTGAAATGCTGCTTCTGGCTTCTCAGCGTATTATAGATGAAGCACCGAATTCTGTCAGCACTGTACAGATGCCGATGAAAGCAAGCGTACTGATAGATACGGTCAATGACATGCTCTATCACCTGGAACGCCGGATAAAAAATGAAAAGAAGAAACCAAAGCCCAGATCAAAAAAGGAACAGAATTATATCTCGAATGCCAAACGCCTTCTGATGGAAAAAAAGCCAGATGACAGAAGAGGAAGCATATCGACACATCCAGAAATGCAGCATGGATTCAGGAACCAACATGGTAGAAACCGCACAGATGTTGCTTATGCTGATGTATGATGAAATCTGATTTTTCAAACACGTTCTAAATAAAATATCCGAAAATAATAAGGAAAATTTTGTAAAAAATGACGATATTATTTTGACAGAATATGTGGTAATATAAAAAATATATTTTTGTTCATATTAAGTTAGAGGCAAAATACATTTTGGCCCTGACATCATATTATATATAGAAAGAATACAAACAAACATAAAATAGATAATAACGGGAAGAATGATTACAAAGGCGTAATCAGAGAGTCCAGGGAACAAGTGTCTCCGGATTTTCTGATTACGCCTTTTTGATATTCCGGGGTTCGAGGTCAGAAAGTCGTTCATGCCTGCACGAAAAGACTTTTGAACATGAAACTCATAGAGATATCATAAAGGTTTTCAGAAATGAAGAAATGGAGGATGAGGAAATGGAATTTATGGATGGAACATGGAAAAAAGAAATCAATACCTGGGAGGAACTCGTAGGTAATAATCTCCTGAACCAGGAAGCCGTAATCGAAGGCGCTGTTCACAGCATCCGTAATATGGGTGATGTGGCATTTATCATTCTTAGAAGAAGGGAAGGTTTATTCCAGACAGTCTATGAAAATGAAATGGCAAATGTTTCCATTCATGAATTGAAGGAAGCAATGACGATCAGGGTGAAGGGAATCCTGCATGAAGAAGAGAGAGCACCCCACGGAAGAGAACTTCGTATCCGTCATATTGATATCTTATCAACACCTGCAGAGCCCCTTCCAATGGCAATCGACAAATGGAAATTGAACACTTCTCTGGAAGCAAAATTAAACTACAGACCGATTTCCCTGAGAAACATTCAGGAGCGTTCCAAATTTAAAATCCAGGAAGCATTGACAAAAGCATTCCGTGATTATCTCTACGGACAGGGATTCACAGAAATCCATACTCCGAAGATCGGAGCCAGAGGAGCAGAGGGTGGAGCAAACCTTTTCAAATTCAGCTACTTCCACAAACCTGCAGTACTTGCGCAGAGCCCACAGTTTTATAAACAGATGATGGTTGGCGTATTTGACAGAGTATTTGAGACAGGTCCTGTATTCCGTGCTGAGAAACATAACACCAAACGTCACTTAAACGAATATACCAGTCTGGACTTCGAGATGGGATATATTGACAGCTTCGAAGAAATCATGGCAATGGAAACAGGATTCCTGCAGTATGCCATGAACCTTCTGAAAACAGAATATGCAAAAGAAGTACAGATTCTGAAACTTGAAATCCCGGACGTGTCCAAAATCCCGGCAGTCCGTTTCGATGTAGCCAAAGAACTGGTATCTCAGAAATACAATCGTAAGATCAGAAACCCATTTGACCTGGAACCGGAAGAAGAAGCATTGATCGGACAGTATTTCAAAGAAGAATATGGCTCAGATTTCGTATTTGTCACACATTATCCGTCAAAGAAACGTCCATTCTATGCAATGGATGATCCGGAAGATGCAAGATTTACCTTAAGCTTTGACCTGTTATTCAAAGGCCTTGAGATCACAACAGGCGGACAGCGCATCCATGATTACAACATGTTGGTACAGAAGATTGAAGACAGAGGTATGACACAGGAAGGTATGGAACAGTATCTGGATACCTTCAAACATGGTATGCCGCCTCACGGTGGACTGGGAATCGGTCTGGAACGTCTGACCATGCAGCTTATCGGCGAAGAGAATGTTCGTGAAACCTGCCTCTTCCCGCGAGATATGAACCGTCTGGAGCCGTAAATAAGTCAGAAATTTGGAAAGCTGTCTATATATTGACCGGAAGCGGCAGATTGATTCCGGGAAGAAAGAAATAAAAGCAATATAGAATGCTATAGACAGCATATATAAGGAGAAAATCATGGCAAAGATTATAGATGATGAAACAATGGAAAATGTCTGCATCCTGGCCAAGCTTTCCCTCTCAGAAGAAGAAAAGGAAAAAGCAAAGGCCCAAATGCAGAAAATGCTTGATTATGTAGAGAAACTGGATGAACTGGATACATCGGAAGTAGAGCCTATGTCCCATATTTTCCAGGACGAAAACGTATTTCGTGAGGATGTTGTCACAAACGGAGACAACAAAGAAGCAATGCTGGCAAATGCACCAAAAGCAAAAGAAGGACAGTATCAGGTTCCGAAGACCATAGGATAGGAGACAGGACAATGGAGTTGGAAAAATTAACAGCCCTGCAGCTTGGGGGAAAAAATAAAACAGCGTCAGGTCAGCGTCCTGGATGGAGTAAAAACTGTTTTTGAACAGATTGAGAAACAGGATTCAGAAGTACACGCTTATCTTGACACATATAAAGAAGAAGCATATAAACGTGCAGAAGAAGTACAAAAAGGCATTGAGGACGGTACTTATACCAGTCCTCTTGCAGGTGTACCGATTGCGATTAAAGATAATATCTGTATTAACGGAAAGAAAACCACCTGTGCATCAAAGATTCTCGAGAATTTTGTGCCTCAGTATAATGCAGAAGTTATTGACCGTCTGGAAAGAGCCGGACTGGTCATTATCGGAAAAACAAACATGGATGAATTTGCCATGGGAAGTACAACAGAGACCTCCGCTTACGGCATCACCAGAAACCCATGGAATCTGGAACACGTACCGGGCGGATCTTCCGGTGGATCCTGTGCAGCAGTGGCAGCAGGAGAAACTTACCTGGCACTCGGCTCTGATACTGGTGGTTCTATCCGGCAGCCAAGTTCTTACTGTGGCGTGACCGGAATCAAGCCAACATATGGAACGGTATCCCGTTACGGTTTGGTAGCTTACGCATCCTCTCTGGATCAGATCGGTCCGGTTGGCAAAGATGTAGCTGACTGCGCAGCCCTTCTGGAAATTATTGCAGGACATGATGAAAAAGACAGCACATCCATGAAAAGAGAAGACCTGCAGTTCTCCAAAGAACTGACAGGAGATGTCAAAGGTATGAAATTTGGTGTTCCGGAAGAATATCTTGCAGAAGGACTTGATCCGGAAGTAAAAGCATCCTTTATGGGCGTACTTGATACTCTTAAAGAGATGGGCGCAGAAGTAGAATTCTTTTCCATCAAGACTATGGAATACATGATTCCTGCCTATTATATTATCGCCAGTGCAGAGGCAAGTTCCAACCTGGAACGTTTCGATGGCGTAAAGTATGGTTATCGTGCCGCAGAATATGACGGTCTCCACGATATGTACAAAAAGACAAGAACAGAAGCTTTCGGAGAGGAAGTAAAACGTCGTATCATGCTTGGTTCTTTCGTGTTAAGCTCCGGTTATTATGATGCATATTATCTGAAAGCGCTCCGTACTAAAGCACTGATCAAAAAAGAATTTAACGAGGCATTCAGTAAATATGATGTACTTCTTGCACCTGCATCTCCATTTACGGCACCGAAAATCGGAGAGAGCTTAAAAGACCCTCTTGCCATGTACCTTGGAGATATTTACACAGTAGCAGTTAACCTCTGCGGCCTTCCGGGAGTCACAGTCCCATGTGGAAAAGACAGCAAAGGTCTTCCAATCGGTATCCAGATGATCGGAGACTGCTTCATGGAGAAGAAAATTCTGCGTGCAGCACACGCTTATGAAACCAGCCGCGGCTCCTTTGCCGTACCAGGAGAAGGAGGCATCAGATAATGAAACAGTACGAAACAGTCATTGGACTTGAGGTCCATGTAGAACTCGCCACAAAAACGAAAATTTTCTGCGGATGCTCCACAGAGTTCGGAGGAGCACCGAATACACATACATGCCCGGTCTGCACAGGTATGCCGGGTTCCCTTCCTGTACTGAATAAGAAAGTAGTAGAATTTGCCCTGAAAGCAGGGCTTGCAGCTAATTGCCAGATTAATCAGTACTGCAAATTTGACCGTAAAAACTATTTCTACCCGGATAACCCGCAGAACTATCAGATCTCTCAGCTGTACCTGCCAATCTGCCATGATGGCTGGGTAGAGATTGAAACCTCTGCAGGGAAAAAGAAAATCCGCATTCATGAAATGCATATGGAAGAGGATGCAGGTAAACTGATCCATGATGAATGGGAAGACTGCTCTCTGGTAGACTATAACCGAAGCGGTGTACCGCTGATTGAGATCGTATCTGAGCCGGATATGAGAAGCTCAGAGGAAGTAATCGCCTATCTTGAAAAACTCCGCTGTATGATGCAATATCTGGGTGTATCAGACTGTAAGCTTCAGGAAGGTTCCATGCGTGCAGACGTTAACCTTTCTGTCCGTGAAGTAGGAGCAGAAGAATTCGGAACCAGAACAGAGATGAAGAATCTGAACTCTTTCAAAGCCATTGCCAGAGCAATCGAAGGCGAAAGAGAACGTCAGATTGAACTGATCGAAGAAGGCAAGACAGTTACACAGGAAACACGCCGCTGGGATGACAACAAAGAATATTCTTATGCGATGCGTTCCAAAGAGGATGCCAAGGATTACAGATATTTTCCTGATCCTGATCTTCCGCCGATTCATATTTCTGATGCATGGATCGAAAAAATTCAAGGCAGAGCAGCCGGAGCTTCGCGAAGCAAAACAGGCCCGCTATCAGGAAGAATACGGACTTCCGGCTTATGACGCAGGAATCCTTACAGAATCCCGTCATCTGGCAGGACTTTTCGAAGAAACAGCAGCTATTTACGGAAATGCCAAGAAAACAGCAAACTGGTTTATGGGAGAAGTACTTCGTCTGACCAAGGACAAAGCAATGGACCCGGAGCAGGTATCTTTCTCACCGAAACATCTTGCAGATCTTCTGGTAATGGTAGAAAAATCCGAAGTCAGCCCACAGAATGCCAAGAAAGTTTTTGAGAAAGTCTTTGCGGAAGACATTGATCCTGTAGCCTACATTGAGGAACATGGTCTGAAGATTGTAGAAGACACAGGACTTCTGGAAGAAACCATCAACAGGATCCTGGATGCTAACCCAGGACCACTTTCAGAACTTCTGGGAGGTAAAGATAAAGTCATGGGCTTCTTTGTAGGCCAGATCATGAAAGAGATGAAAGGCAAGGCAAATCCTGCAAGTGCGCGCGAGACACTTATGAAAGAAGTAGAGAAGCGTAAATAAAATAAATCACCCCGGACATTATGCCCGGAGTAAAAAATGTTACTGTTCACTCTGTTCACAGCAACACGCTTCGCGATGCACAGAATTTATGCTAATCGCATAAATTCGCGCAGTATGTCTCGGGTTTTCTGTGACCTTCGCTCACAAAAAACACCTCGCGGGATATTACCAGTGAACAGTAATGTTAATATTAAAAATTATTCTCAGAAAACACTTTGAGACTTTACATTATTAAATAATTAAGTATAATAAAACTCGAATAAAATATATTTGCAGAACAGACACAAATAGAAATGGAAAGGCAAAGCAGCAGCCTGCTGTAGACAGGTATATAAAAACTGCAAAACATGCCAGGGAGGAAATCAAACATGGTAACAGTAAACCACAACTATCTGAAATTACCGGGAAGCTATCTGTTTTCCACAATTGCCAAAAAAAGTAAAAGCATATAAAGAAGCCAACCCACAGGCAAACGTGATCTCACTTGGAATTGGTGATGTAACCCAGCCTCTGGCTCCGGCAATCATTGAGGCACTTCATAAATCTGTAGATGAAATGGGTGATGCAGCTACTTTCCATGGTTATGCACCGGATCTTGGTTATGAATTCTTAAGATCTGCCATTGCAAAGAATGACTACAAAGACAGAGGATGCGACATTGAAGCAGACGAAATCTTTGTCTCTGACGGTGCAAAGAGCGATTCCGGAAATATCCAGGAAATTTTCGGACTGGATAACAAGATTGCAGTGTGCGACCCTGTATATCCTGTATATGTAGATACAAACGTAATGGCAGGCCGTACAGGCGAATACAACAAAGAACGTGGCAACTTTGATAACGTAATCTATATGCCATGTACAGAAGCCAACGGCTTCCTTCCGGAATTCCCGGAAGAAGTACCGGATCTTATCTACCTTTGCTTCCCGAACAACCCGACCGGTGGTGCAATCACCAAACCCCAGCTTCAGGAATGGGTAGATTATGCAAATAAAAATGGCTCCGTCATTATCTATGATGCAGCATATGAAGCATACATTTCCGAAGAAAATGTACCGCACAGCATCTATGAGTGTGAAGGAGCAAGAACCTGTGCCATTGAGCTGCGTAGCTTCTCCAAAAATGCAGGTTTCACAGGTGTCCGCCTCGGCTTTACAGTTGTACCAAAGGATCTGGTTCGTGACGGCGTAGATCTCCACAGTCTCTGGGCAAGACGTCATGGCACAAAATTCAACGGTGCTCCATACATCGTGCAGCGTGCAGGAGAGGCTGTATACTCTCCTGAAGGAAAAGCACAGCTGAAAGAACAGGTAGGTTACTACATGAGTAACGCCAAAGCTATCTACGAAGGTCTGGCATCAGCAGGCTATTCCGTATCCGGTGGCGTAAATGCTCCGTATATCTGGCTGAAAACACCGGATAAGATGACTTCCTGGGAGTTCTTTGACTATCTTCTTGAAAAAGCCAACATTGTAGGAACTCCAGGCTCAGGATTTGGTGCTCATGGTGAGGGATTCTTCCGTCTCACTGCGTTTGGAACACATGAGAATACACTGGAAGCAATTGAACGAATTAAGAATCTGTAAGCAGCTTCCTGATAGGGATGAGTGGGATTATAATTTCGCAAAATTTAGCTGAATCAAGTAAGTTCCCTGCGGAGCAGTTATTCGGTGTAGAGCTGCGTAGCGAAGCGGATGATTTTATCCGCCTGACTATGAAAATGAAAAACGGCAGGACGAAAATCCTTGAAAATCAAGGGTTTCGGACCTGTCGTTTCTATTTTATAAAAATATATATGGAATTTGATTACTATTTAAGTATTAATGTTGTTTTCTGAGATAATCTGTCGAATTTGTTCCTTTGCAACTGCCATAAAAAATACTCCTTTTCGATAAGAATTGTCATATCTGAATTCTTACCAAAAAGGAGTTATTTTTTACCAAAAACACAAACTATTTTACACTACCTACTGGTATTAAAAGATGTAGAAACCTTCTTCGCCAAAATAATCATCCAATTCATCCTCATTTAGGAAATAATCCATATCCAGAAGTTCATCCTCGCTCATACGGCGAATGTCCATGGACGTCATGCCTTCAGGTGGATTATCCATATATTTTCTGCGCAGTTCCTCAATATCTGGTTTCATGTTATTGATCTCTTGGAACAATACGGAACCAGTATTCCGATATTTGAGAGCGTGATTCCGGTATCTGTGAAGGCTGCAGAAGCTAGTGCCGAAGGAATCAGTATCTATGGTTACTGTATTATTGCAAAGTATCCAACATTTCAAAAGAGAATGACGGAGATATTTCGCCTTATTTATTCTTGTAGTAACCAATCGGTTATATCGTGAATTTGGATTCCTTCATAGCTATATTGGGGATGTTTGGTTCTGGCAATAATCATTTTCGGATAAGCATCTCGAATCTGAAGCAGAGGAGAGCGTTCTCTCTCAAATGTTTCCTGCCCGGAAATGTTGTCGCTGACCTGAATATAAAACTTCTCGCTACCTCTCTGAGCAACAAAGTCGATTTCCTTTTGATAAAGCTTGCCGACATAAACATCATATCCACGGCGAAGAAGCTCGATGCATACGATGTTTTCATATACTCTGCCATAATCCATATTTCTGCTCCCCAGTATTGCATATCGAATACCGCTGTCACACAAATAGAACTTTTCAGAGCTTTCAAGGTATTTCTTACCTCGGATGTCGTATCTCTTAATATCATAAAATACAAAAGCATTGCACAAATACTTAATGTATTTGCCGACGGTTACATGATTGGTTGGAGTTTCATTTGCTGTCAGTAGCTGACTGATCTTATTAGGAGAAGTCAGGTTGCTGATATTATCCATAAGGAACTCGCTCAGACGTTGTAAAACCAAAGTGTCAGGGAGATTATATTTCTGTACCAAATCCCTTGTAACAATAGTTTCGTAGACCTCTTTGATATAGTTTGTTCTGTCTTTTTCGGTTCTATAAGCATAGGAACCTGCTAAACCGCCCTTGATAGCGTACTCATCAAAGAGCTTATCTTTGTCACTGATATCATCATAATATTGGCAATATTCCTGGAAGCTGAAAGGAAACACATGAATTTCAATATAGCGTCCGGTAAACAGAGTTGCCAGATCCGCACTCAACAGGAAAGCATTAGAGCCTGTTACATAGATGTCGTATTTTCCCTTAGAGTACAGGCTGTTGATTGCCAGCTCAAACTTGGGACACATCTGAACCTCGTCTACAAACAGGTAGTTCGTTTTGCCTTCCTGATAATGTTCTTCCACATAGGAGTGTAAGGCATGGTATTCCTTGATTTCTTCATATGCTAAATCCATGAAGTCAATGAAGATAATATTGATGTTTTCAAAGTTGTTTTTCAGATACGCAATATATGCCTGCATCAGTTTAGACTTACCAGATCGACGAATACCCGTGATGATCTTGATGTCAGGAGTGCCATTCAGTTCAATGATTCTATCGAGATATTTTGCTCTCGTGATTGTTTTCATTTAGTCACCCACTTTCAAAAATTGAAGATTTTTTTTAGTTTTTTCGAAACCGCTTCGTTGTACTTAGTATACTGTCTGCTAATAGTATATGCAAGATGTCGCTTTCAAAACACAAAATTTTTATTTTTTGAAAGTGGAACTATGGATTCAAAATTCCATAAAAAGAGCAATTTCCAGCTAACATTTGGCTTAAAAAACATATTCTACCTTCGAGGGGTATGTTTTTCCTCTAAAATAGAGTACGATTAATATAAAAAAGGGGGTAACTGGATGGATCTTATTAAAATTGGAAAATATATTGCAAGTAAGCGAAAGTCATTGGGGATGACCCAAAAGCAACTGGCAGAAAATTAGGTATGAGTGATAAGTCTGTTTCTAAATGGGAGCGAGGAGTTTCCCATAGTTAAAGATACCACACCAAATATGATGAACCCACGCTTATACACTACCA
>ENA-OQES01000656-OQES01000656.1-human-gut-metagenome-genome-assembly--contig:-NODE-656-length-13951-cov-5.971644_pt1 | contig 13951 bp, 10 predicted proteins | sample MGYA00242798_ERZ504641 | MGnify/ENA primary metagenome ERZ504641 (study PRJEB26092, sample SAMD00036327) | human gut metagenome | host: Homo sapiens | study: EMG produced TPA metagenomics assembly of... | reverse complement strand
CGAGCGCACCATCAAGACGGAAAATCCAGCACAGCAGCACAGCCACCAACGGCATGATGACGAAGTGGGCCACGGTACCGACGATGACCATCAGAGGCTGGGTGAGAATGCGCTTGAAATCGTCAAGGGTCAAGGTAAGACCCATGCCGAACAGCACGATACCCAGGAAATAACCGGTATAGGATTTGCCCCACAAGCTTGCCTGCGGCACGAAATAGTTGAACACGGCCCACACGATCACGATCGCGGTGAACCACTTGGTGAGCCAATCACCAAACGCTTTGACCTTCTGCATGAATCTCTCTTCCTTCACATTTCACAGCTTTTCGGCCGATGATCCGCATACGCCGAAAACACTCCGAGACGGCCCACACCGTCATTACAGCACACCCTTACGCATGCAGCGACTACAAGGTACGCGTGAGTTTCGGATTTGTGTAATATGCCGTTCACATAATGAACAATCCACAGCGCAAGCCGATGACAGGCACGCGCAACACGCCGATGTAGACATAGCTGGAAAATCGTGTATAGTTTTCATCTGTTGCGCTTCTGTATGAAGCGAAAACATGGTGGCTATAGCTCAGTTGGTAGAGCATCTGATTGTGGTTCAGAAGGTCGCGCGTTCGAGCCGCGTTAGCCACCCCGGTAGAGACCTCGGAAGAAATTCCGAGGTTTTTTGCTATCCGGACGGCTTGAATACAGCAAACAGCCGGTCGCAAGTCATCAGCATAGGTCAGATACAAGGAGCGCATCATGCTGTCTTTTGAAAACGACTATTCCTGCACGGCAACACCGGAAATCATCGAACGCATCAGCGAAATCGCACAAAACCAATATCCGGGTTACGGCAACGACAGCATCTGCGAAAGCGCGAAAGCCAAAATCCGCGAAGCATGCGCCTGCCCTGACGCACAGATTTTCTTCCTGGTAGGTGGCACGCAGACCAACCAGACCATCATCGACTCCATCACACCGCAGTATGCCGGCGTAATCGCGGCAAGCACAGGCCATGTGAACGTGCATGAGGCGGGCGCCATCGAATTCACCGGCCACAAGGTGCTGACGCTCCCCCACCATGACGGCAAAATCGATGCGACCGAACTCGACGAGTACTGCGCCACGTTCTACGCGGACGGCAACTACACGCATATGGTGTTCCCCGGCTGCGTGTACATTTCGCAGGCCACCGAATACGGCACGCTCTACACGCTCGCCGAACTTGAGGCGATCCGCAAGGTCTGCACGAAGTACGACATGCCGTTGTTCATCGACGGCGCACGACTTGGCTACGCGCTGACCGCAACCGGCAACGACGTGACGCTTGAAGACATCGCGCGTATCGCGGACGTATTCTATATCGGCGGCACCAAGGTCGGAGCCATGTTCGGTGAGGCCGTGGTGTTCACGCACGGCAATATGCCGAAAAACTTCGTGACGCTCGTCAAGCAACATGGCGCGCTGCTCGCCAAGGGATGGCTGCTGGGCCGTGCAGTTCGACACGCTGTTCACCGACGATCTGTATTGCAGGATCGCCCGCCACGCCAACGATGCGGCCGACCGCATTCGCGAAGTGCTCGTGGAACGCGGTTATACGCTCACCTTCGACGCGCCGACCAATCAGATCTTCATCACGCTCGACAACGCGACATCCGAGCGTTTGCAGCGCAATGTGCGCCTCGGCTTCATGGAAAAAGCCGACGACACGCACACGGTGATGCGCATCTGCACCAGCTGGGCCACCACCGATGAGCAGGTGGAGCAGCTGATCGCATTGCTGTAGCGCGCATCGTCGCTGTCAATCGGCAAAAATAATCATTACGACAAACAACTAAAAAGGCGCAGGAATTACATCCCGCGCCTTTTTGCTTACGTTACGATCATTTATCACGCATGTGGTTCCATTTATGCTGATTGTTACGCATTGATTTGCTTATTGGCATTATCGGCGATCGCCTCGCGTTCCATAGCCACGAATTTACGCACGGAAGCAGCCACCGAATAATGCTCTTTAGTGTGTTCGGCATAGATTTCGCCCCATTTCGACAGTTCATCGGGGTGATCGACCCACCAATCGATGCGCCTTGCCAACGCTTCCACATCGTCGACAGGGAATAGCGATTCGTCACGTAACGCGAACTGGCCTGCGGCGCTCAACGGAGACGATGCGATGACCGGCACCAAACCGGCGGCCATACCTTCAATGACGCTCACCGATTCGAGATCGGCAATCGAAGGATGCACCAGCAAATCGCCGGAACGCAGCAACGCGGGCATTTCGGTGTTCTTATGAAATCCGATCGATGCCGGTCGGGAAAGCAAACGTGCGGCGAATCGCTGCAATTTCTTTTTCAAAGGACCGGTGCCGGCAATCGTCAGTTCAATATCTTGCGCATGCCTGCAACGGGCGATCGCATGAATTAATGCGACATGATTCTTTTCGTTCGTCAATCGTCCGGAAGCGACAATGTGGAACGGAACCGGAGCAGACTTCCCCGCATCGCGCTGCGTTTTCGCAGTGAATCGTGATTCATATCCGTTGGAAATCACATGCAGTTTCGATTTGTACCCGTGAGAACGCAGCAAACTTGCGCCAAGCTCGGTCGGCACATGCACATGGTCGATTTTGCGGTACAGCCACAAATTGAACAGCCAGTAGATGAACTTGTCGATGCCCGGAATATATTTCAGCGGACCTGCCGAATACGTGATGTTCTCCGGCTGCACATGATAGCCCGCAGTAACCGCGATTCCCATCTGTTTGGCGACTTTGCACGCATGCTGGCCAAAACGGAACGGCGTGTAGATGTGCACCACGTCCACGCCTCGGAACGCGGTTCTGAACAGCGTGTCGCTCGGTTCGGCGAACTGCATCTGCTGCTTCTTCGCCACCCAACTGACCAGAGGCACATGGTTGACTCGTGCCGGGTATTCAGGCGCACCAATGCCCACAAGCCTGACCGTATGGCCTTGCCGCTTCAATTCCTCCGCCCACTGCAACGCCGAATTCGACGTGCCGTTACCTCGGTTTCCCGACGTATCGACCACCATGGCGATGGTCAGGGGGCGCTGTGTTTCTTCCTGTTCCGTCTCAGACATGCACTCCATCCTACGCCGATGGCACAATGGAAGGCATGACTGAAGAGAATCGTGCCTTGGGCACTCCGCTTGGTAAGCATCCGACTCGTGTTCTGTTTCTTGGCTCCGGAGAGCTGGGCAAGGAAGTCACTCTCGAACTGATGAGGCTTGGCGCATGGGTGTGCGCGGCCGATTCCTATGAGGGTGCCCCCGCGCAGCAGGTGGCGCATGAATACCGTGCGCTCGATATGGCCAATGCCGAACAATTGCGCGTATTGTTTGACGAAATCCAGCCGGATATTATCGTGCCGGAAGTCGAAGCGATCGCCACCAGCGAATTGGCTGCCGCGGCCGAGCGTGGCGCACAGGTGGTGCCAAGTGCCGAAATCGCATCCATTTGCATGGATCGTGAACGTTTGCGCGTACTTGCGCATGAGGAATTGGGATTGCCGACCACGCCGTACCGCTTCGCAGGCTCGCTGGAAGAGCTTCGCGCTGGGGCAAAAACGGTTGGCTACCCGTGCGTGGTCAAGCCGATTATGAGTTCTTCCGGTCACGGCCAGTCCGTGGTGCGTTCCGCCGATGCGATTGACGCGGCTTGGGTTGAGGCACAGGAAGGTCGTCGCGCGCACGACGAGGGAGACGTTTCCCGAGTGATTGTAGAAGCGTTGGCTCCGCTTGATTACGAGCTGACGGTGCTGACCGTCAGCTCCAGCGCCGGCATCGTGACCTGTGCTCCAATCGGACAGCGTCAGGAAAGCGGCGACTATCGCGAATCCTGGCAACCGGCCTTCTTCACACAGGATGTGCTTATGCAGGCGCAACGCATAGCGTGCACCGCAGTGGAAGGTCTGGTGGCGAAGGCCAAGGCTTCCGGCGAGAAGGGTTGGGGTGTGTTCGGCGTGGAATTGTTCGTGCTGACCGACGGTTCCGTGCTGTTCAATGAAGTCTCCCCACGTCCGCATGACACTGGCATGGTCACGATGGCGTCGCAACGGTTAAGCGAATTCGCGTTGCATGCGCGTGCGATTCTCGGTTTGCCGATTACGCAGGAACATGTCGCCTTGTCGATCCCGGACGGTGCCGTCGCGGCAAGCCATGCGATCGTCATTCAGGGCGATGGTGAGGCCGAATTCCGTAACGTCGCCGACGCTTTGTCTCAGCCGGGCACCGACCTGCGTATCTTCGCGAAGCCGGAAGTGCACGGCCATCGTCGCATGGCGGTCGCGCTGGCCATCGGAACAGATGAGGCCGACGCGCGTGCTAAAGCCGAGAATGTGGCCGAATCGCTCGAAATCGACATCGCCTGACGCACTATTGCCGGATACTGACGGAAGACTGCCGGAACGCGCCCGAAAAACCATTCGATTGTAGCCTCCCGTTGGTATCTTGTTAACCGTCAAGTTCACCAAACTATCTACCTCCCAAACACCAGGAAAGGCGAGTAATGGAGAAGTTGGAAAAGCTCTACGAGGGCAAAGCCAAGCAACTGTACGCAACTGACGATCCGGAGGTGCTCTGGGTCGAATACAAGAACTCCGCTACCGCAGGTGACGGCGAAAAGAAGGAAGACTTCGCCGGCAAGGGCAGGCTGAACAACCTCATCACCACGCTGATCTTCGATCTGCTCAAGAAGCGTGGTATCGACAGCCATCTGGTAGCCCGCGTGGGCGAAACCTCCCAGCTGGTCAAGAAGGTCACCATGTTCCCGCTCGAGATCGTGCTGCGTAACACCGCCGCCGGCCACTTCTGCTCTCGCTTGGGCGTGGAAGAGGGCATCGAGCTCAAGGAGCCGGTGCTGGAGTACTTCCTGAAGAACGATGATCTGCACGATCCGTTCGTGAACGACGACGATCTGGTTGCGTTGGGCGTCTGCACCCGTGAGGATCTGGCTGAGATCGCACCTCTCGCACGCCGTATCAACGAAGCCCTGATCGAGATCTTCGCCAAGATCGGCATCAAGCTTGTTGATTTCAAAATCGAAATGGGTCGCACTTCCGACGGCACGCTGCTGCTGGCCGACGAAATCACCCCGGATTCCTGCCGTCTGTGGGATCAGCGTGACGGCTCCGGCAAGGTTGAGCATCTCGACAAGGATCTGTTCCGCCGCGATCTGGGCGACATCATTCCGGCTTACGAAGAGGTCGAAAGCCGCTTGGCTGAACTCGCCAAGTCCGAAGGCATTGAAGTAGCCGAATAATACTTGCGATAGCCCGCATCTGCAGTACAGACTCGGATGCGGGCTTCATCGTTTTTGAAAATCTTTTTTTGATCAATCTCACCAAGCCCCTCTTTCAAGGAGTCAACCATGGTTTTTCGCGTGTACGTGGAAAAGAAGCAGGGTTTTGATGTCGAGGCCAAGCAGCTCGCCAACGAGCTAAAGACCATTCTTGGCATCGCATCGCTGAAGAATGTGCGTCTCGTCAATCGTTATGATGTGGAAGGCATTAGCGAGGAACTGTTCGCACAGGCCACCCCTACCGTGTTCAGTGAGCCGCAGGTCGATAATGTTTCCGCCGATTTGCCTGATTTCGGTTCTGATAATGTGTTTGCTGTGGAGTATCTGCCCGGTCAGTTCGACCAGCGTGCGGATTCCGCCAGCGAATGCATTCAGCTGATCTCCCAGGGCGAGCGCCCGACTGTTCGTTCCGCCAAGGTGTATGCACTTGAAGGCGAGCTGGGCGACGCCGACATCGCCGCCATCAAGCATTATGTGATCAACCCGGTCGAGGCTCGCGAAGCTTCGCTGGATACCAAGATCACGTTGAAGACGCAGGTGCCGGTACCGGGCAAGGTGGAGGTCATCGAAGGTTTCCGCACCATGAGCGACGCCGATCTTGAGCAGTTCATCGCCGACCGTGGCCTGGCCATGGATTTGGCTGATCTGCAGTTCTGCCGTGCTCACTTCACCGAGGAACAGCGTGATCCGACAATCACGGAAATCAAGGTGATCGACACGTATTGGTCCGATCATTGCCGTCACACCACGTTCGGCACACAACTTGATGATGTGCAGATTGACGACGCGACCGTGCAGGCCGCGTTCGATAAGTATCTTGAGATGCGTCACGAGCTTGGCCGCGACGAAAAGCCCGTATGCCTTATGGATATGGGCACCATCGGCGCGAAGTGGCTCAAGAAGAACGGTATTCTGAAGAATCTTGACGAATCCGAAGAAATCAACGCCTGCACCGTCAAGGTGAAGGTTGATGTGAATGGCCATGATGAGGATTGGCTGTTCCTGTTCAAGAACGAAACCCACAACCACCCGACGGAAATCGAACCGTTCGGTGGTGCGGCAACCTGCATCGGCGGCTGCATCCGCGACCCGCTTTCCGGCCGTTCCTACGTGTATCAGGCCATGCGCGTGACCGGTGCCGCCGATCCGACCGTGCCGGTGTCCGAGACGCTTGAAGGCAAGCTCCCTCAGCGCAAGCTCGTCACCACCGCCGCCGCCGGTTATTCCTCCTACGGCAACCAGATCGGCCTGGCCACCGGTCAGGTGGACGAAATCTACCAGCCCCGGATATGTGGCCAAGCGCATGGAGGTCGGTGCGGTTGTGGCCGCGACTCCGGCCGATCATGTACGCCGCGAAAACCCCGGCTCCGGGCGACAAGGTCATCCTGCTCGGCGGGCGTACCGGCCGTGACGGTATCGGCGGCGCCACCGGCGCGTCCAAGGCGCATAACGTCGAATCCCTGGAGCTTGACGGCGCCGAGGTGCAGAAGGGCAATGCTCCCGTCGAACGTAAGCTGCAGCGTCTGTTCCGCCGCGGTGACGCATGCCGCCTGATCAAGCGCTGCAACGATTTCGGCGCCGGCGGCGTATCCGTGGCAGTCGGCGAGCTGGCTGACGGCCTGTATGTTGATCTCAACAAGGTTTCGAAGAAGTACGAAGGCCTGGACGGCACCGAACTTGCGATTTCCGAATCCCAGGAGCGCATGGCCGTGGACGTGGCAGCCGAAGACGTCGACGAGTTCCTCGGCTACGCCAAGGAAGAGAATCTCGAGGCCGAAGTCATCGCGACAGTGACCGAAGAGCCGCGCATGACGATGGTATGGAACGGCGACACGATCGTGGATCTGTCCCGCGAGTTCCTCGCCTCCAACGGCGCTCCGAAGCATCAGGTGGTGCATGTCGAAGCTCAGCAGGCCTACACCACCCCGTGGGCTTCCGGTTCCTTGTCTGACCGCATGCATGCCATGCTCACCGATCTGAACGTGGCTTCCAACAAGGGTCTTTCCGAGCGTTTCGACTCCACCATCGGCGCAGGCACCGTGCTCATGCCGTTCGGCGGCAGGAAGCAGCTGACCCCGAACATGGCCATGGTCGCCAAGCTGCCGGTGTTCGGCGAGACCACCACCGCTTCCGCGATGGCTTGGGGCTTCAACCCGTACATCATGGAGCAGAACCAGTTCACGGGCGCTTATCTGTCTGTGGTCGAGTCGCTCTCGAAGCTGGTGGCCGCCGGTTTCGAACATGAGAAAGCGTATCTGAGCTTCCAGGAATACTTCGAGAAGCTGCGCGACGAGCCGGAGCGTTGGGGCAAGCCGATGGCCGCCGTACTGGGCGCTCTGATGGCTCAGGTCGATCTAGGCGCTGGCGCAATCGGCGGCAAGGACTCCATGTCCGGTACGTTCGAACAGCTGGACGTTCCGCCGACCCTGATCTCCTTCGCCGTGGCGGTGGGCAACATGAAGCGTGCCACTTCCCCAGAGTTCAAGGGCGCTGGCCACCGTGTGATCCGCATCGTGCCGCGTTACCAGGCCGACGGCCTCACACCGGACAAGGATTCGCTACTGGAGGTGTTCTCCGCAGTCGAGGAGCTCACCGATTTCGGCGATGCTTTGGCCGTGTCCACGCCGGGCTATGGCGCGACCGCCGAGGCAATCTTCAAGATGACGGTCGGCAACCAGATTGGCGTGAAGCTGGCCAACGGCATTACCGTAGACGACCTGTTTGTTCCATCCTACGGCTCCTTCATCATCGAGCTTGCGGACAACGCGAAGGTTCCGGCTGTGTCCAATCTGGTCGAGGTCAGCGAGGTCGGCAAGACCACCGAGGCCTACCAGTTCGTGGCAGCCGGTGAGACGCTGGATCTGGCCGAACTGCAGGACGCTTGGGAGGGCGGCATCGAATCCGTGTTCCCGTACCGTTCCAAGGGCGACGAGAAGGGCAAGACCGTTGAGGCTGTTTCCTTCGAAGCTCCGAAGAAGACCGTGTACACCGGCACCGGTGTCGCCAAACCGCATGTGATCATTCCTGTGTTCCCCGGCAACAACTGCGAATACGATTCCGCAGCCGCTTTCGAGCGCGCGGGTGCCGACGTGAGCACGCTCATCGTGAACAACCTCACCCCTGCTGCTGTGGCTGAGTCCACCGCAGCTTTGGTTGAGGAAATCAAGAAGAGCCAGATCATCATGATTCCTGGCGGCTTCTCCGGCGGCGACGAGCCGGATGGTTCCGCCAAGTTCATCACCGCGTTCTTCCGTGCTCCTGCCGTTACCGAAGCGGTGCGTGACCTGTTGAACAACCGTGATGGTCTGATGCTCGGTATCTGCAATGGTTTCCAGGCGCTGATCAAACTCGGCCTAGTGCCGTACGGCGACATCGTGCCGATGACCGCCGAATGCCCGACGCTGACGTTCAACACCATCGGCCGCCACCAGAGCCGTCTGGTGCGCACCCGCGTGGCGTCGAATCTCTCCCCGTGGCTGGCAAAGACCGAGGTGGGCGACATGCACACCATCGCCATCTCCCACGGCGAAGGCCGTTTCGTGGCTTCCGACGATATGCTCGCCCAGCTCAAGGCCAATGGACAGATCGCCACGCAGTACGTGGACGAGGCCGGCGTGCCGGGCATGGACCTGAGCGTGAACCCGAACGGTTCACTGCTGGCCATCGAAGGCATCACCAGCCCGGACGGCCGCGTGTTCGGCAAGATGGGCCACTCCGAGCGTTACAGCAACGGTACGTTCAAGAACGTGCCCGGCGAGAAGGATCAGCCGCTGTTCGCAGCCGGCGTGGAATACTTCACCGCCTGATCCACGACCGCATCCATAAAAGCGTTCTGACGTAGATTCGAACATACAGAGGCTGTCTGGTTTGATCGGGATTCCTCCCTAATCAAACCAAACAGCCTCCTTTTTTGGTCTCCGACGCATGTTAGGCGGAGAGGTAGCCTTCGGCGAGATTGACGGGGGTGTTGGCACGTTCCACTGCTTCGTTCGAATGGGTAGCGGTTTGTTTGATGATGTCGTCGTAGCCGGTGAGAGCGGCGAAAGGCATGAATTGCGCGGCACGGTTGTGCATGCTCATGTGCGGGCGCGTGCACGAGCGATGATGAGGCAAGTTGATGATGTCATCGTAACGGTCGGTTTGCTGCAAACTCATGCTGCATGACCTCCAATCTGCCGGTTGCGCTGTTGACCTGTGGCATCAGCGAACATATCCATCCCCTTAATGACGGCGTTTTTGGCCGAACTTGCGTTTGATGTCAAGAATCGTCTGCTGCACATGCTGTTCGGAAATCTCATCGACAACCCGCATATCGTCAGCGTAGGAAGACCGCACGTTGTTATCGACGTTATCACTGCAATCGTTGCTATCGCTTCCATTTGAGACTTCCTGCATATCCGAAAACAGATCGGGCTGAACGTAATTCGCCGCAGCATTCCGCTCAGCCAGCTGTTCGACCGTTTGCAAATCAGAAGCAACCACATTCAATCGACGTACCAACAGCCGATGATCGACGATTCTGCAGAACAATTCGTCAACCGCATCGCATATGCGCGTGGTGGATGACGTATGGTCGTCCAGACCAATCGACCCTATAGCCGGCTTGGGCACACGCCGACCATACCTATCAAGAGTTACGGGACCGCTATATTCGGCAATGGCTCGCTCAGCCATCGCCTTCAATTCCGGAGTGCCACACTCCCCTAGCCGCTTTGGATCAAGACTGGCGGTATCGTAACCGACCATCAACCCCATATGGCCGGCCTTCACACCTTTGGCAACCAAGTCCAAAGACAAGGTGTCCGCCATTTCTCTCACAATCAGCCGCGCCGAGTCAAAACCGACCGCGCCCGTAAGCACCTGCCCCGAACTCATACTATGACCAGCTGGCTTATACGCTTTGATGTCGGCGATCGTGCAAGGTTCCCAACCCCACGCATGGTCGATAAGCAGCTCGGCGTTCACACCGAACATCTTGTACAGCAGGCCCTCGTTGTAATACTCGTCGGCACGGCCTATGGAACATCGGGCTATATCGCCCATTGTCATTAGACCTTGGGCTTCGAGCTTCTTCGCATACCCTCGTCCCACACGCCAGAAATCAGTCAACGGCCTGTGCGCCCATAACAGCCGACGATACGACATCTCATCCAATTGCGCGATACGCACGCCATCCTTATCCGCGGGAATATGCTTGGCGACCACGTCCATAGCCACTTTCGCCAAATACATATTCGTACCGATACCGGCCGTTGCGGTGATGCCCGTCTCCCGAAGAATCTGCTGGATCATTTCACGGGCCATATCATGCGCGCTTTTGCCGTAAGCCCGCAAATACCCGGTAACATCCATGAATACTTCATCTATCGAATAGACATGAATGTCAGCTTCGGATACGTACCTTAAATATATGCTGTAGATTTTCGCACTGATGTTGAGATAATGCGACATTCGAGGCTTGGCTATATACACGCCGGCAGCCAGATTCGGATTAGCTGCGAGCGCTTTCGCATCATACGATTCACCTCTCAGCACACCGCCCGGTGCCGCTGCCCGCCGTGCAGCATTGACTTCTTTAAGCTTCGCTTTGACTTCGAACAGTCTCGCCCGCCCCGGCAGTCCATATGCTTTGAGCGATGGCGACACGGCAAGACAGATGGTTTTGTCGGTGCGCGATTGGTCGGCCACTACCAGATGCGTGGATAGAGGGTCGAATCCGAGTTCCGCACATTCCGAAGACGCATAGAAGGATTTCAGATCGATAGCGATATAGGTACGTTCGGCCATCTTCAGACTCCTTCCATGATTTGGCTCCATCTTGAAACGTCAACGAGCACTTCGCCTCGCAAAGCACCGACAAAGCATCGCCGATGCACCGCACTGTATTTTCCTGCATTCAGCATATCAGAGAGTTCGAACAATTGTTCGACACACCCGACATGCCAAGTGTCCCTAAGGACTCCACGAAAACCGCCAATTGTAGCCTCCGGTTGGTAGGGTTGAACGGTAGCGAACCCCTTGTCTCCATGGTTTTGGAAGGAGCTTTGGCTTGTCAGCTGAACTCGAAGACATCCACGAGGAATGCGGTATTTTTGGCGTTTGGGGTCACCCGGACGCCGCCCGACTCACCTACTTCGGCCTGCACGCGCTGCAGCATCGTGGTCAGGAAGGCGCCGGCATTGTCTCGAACGATAACGGTCATCTCATCGGTCATCGCGGAACGGGTCTGTTGACCCAAGTGTTCGGCGACGAACGCGAAATCGAACGCCTGAAGGGAGACAAGGCGATCGGCCATGTGCGTTACGCCACTGCCGGTTCAGGCGGCACCGACAACATCCAGCCATTCATCTTCCGCTTCCATGACGGCGATATGGCCTTGTGCCACAATGGCAATCTGACGAACTGCCCGACTCTGAGGCGTCAGTTGGAAGACGAAGGCGCAATCTTCCACTCCAATTCCGACACCGAAGTGTTGATGCACCTGTTGCGCCGCTCCACACAGCGTACGTTCATGGACAAGCTCAAGGAAGCGCTCAACACCGTGCATGGCGGTTTCGCCTACCTGATCATGACCGAAGACGCCATGATCGGCGCGCTTGATCCGAACGGTTTCCGCCCGCTTTCCCTCGGCAAGATGAAAAACGGCGCTTATGTGCTCGCTTCCGAAACCTGCGCGCTTGACGTTGTCGGCGCCGAATTGGTGCGCAATATTCGCCCGGGCGAAATCGTGGTTATCGACGATCACGGCTACAAGATCGTGCAGTACACCAATCAGACCCAGTTGGCCATCTGCTCGATGGAATTCATCTACTTCGCACGCCCCGATTCCGACATTTACGGCGTAAACGTGCATTCCGCCCGCAAGCGTATGGGTGCGCGTCTGGCCCAAGAATCGCCGGTCGATGCCGATATGGTCATCGGCGTGCCGAATTCCTCGCTGTCCGCGGCCTCCGGCTATGCGGAAGAAGCTGGTCTGCCGAACGAGATGGGCCTGATCAAGAACCAGTATGTGGCTCGAACCTTCATCCAGCCGACGCAGGAACTGCGCGAGCAGGGCGTGCGCATGAAGCTGTCCGCCGTGCGCGGCGTGGTCAAAGGCAAGCGCGTGATCGTTATCGACGATTCCATCGTGCGCGGTACCACGTCCAAGCGCATCGTGCAGCTGCTGAAGGAAGCTGGCGCCGCCGAAGTGCACATGCGTATCAGCTCGCCGCCGCTGAAGTACCCGTGCTTCTACGGCATCGACATCTCCACCACCAAGGAGCTCATCGCCGCAAAGAAGTCCGTTGAAGAAATTCGCGATTTCATTGGCGCCGATTCCTTGGCGTTCCTGTCACTCGACGGATTGGTCGAATCTATCGGCCTGGGTGCGGACGCCCCGTACGGCGGTCTGTGCGTGGCCTACTTCAATGGCGACTACCCGACCGCACTCGACGATTATGAAAGTGATTTTTTGAAGTCCCTTACTCCTGAAGATCGCGTGCGTCTGCCTGAATTCGCCTTGTATAAGAGCAAGTACGAGGGCAACGAATACACCACTACTTCATCCCAAGAAGAACACTGAACCCGAGAAAGGTTTGATATGCCAAAAGCATATGAGGAAGCCGGCGTAAGCGTCGAAGCCGGTTACGAAGTCGTCAAGCGCATCAAGTCCCATGTGGCGCGCACCAACCGTCCGGGCGTGGTCGGCGGTATCGGCGGCTTCGGCGGCCTGTTCGATCTGGCTTCCCTCGGATACAAGGAGCCGGTGCTGATTTCCGGCACTGACGGCGTCGGCACCAAGCTGGTCGTTGCCAAGATGGCCAACAAGCACAACACCATCGGCATCGACTGCGTGGCCATGTGCGTCAACGATATTGCCGCTCAGGGTGCGGAACCGTTGTTCTTCCTGGATTACATCGCCTGCGGCAAGAACGATCCAGCACTGCTCGAGCAGGTTGTGGCTGGCGTTGCCGACGGCTGCGTACAGGCTGGTTCCGGTCTGATCGGCGGTGAAACCGCTGAAATGCCGGGCATGTATGACGAAGACGAGTACGATCTGGCCGGTTTCGCGGTCGGCGTTGCCGAGAAGTCCGCAATCGTGGACGGCTCCACCATCGCTGAAGGCGATGTACTCATTGGCTTGCCGTCCACCGGCGTGCATTCCAATGGCTTCTCTCTGGTACGCAAGGCCCTGTTCGAGAAGGCCGGCTACACGGTCGACACCGTACTTGACGAACTTGATGGTGAAAAGCTCGGCGACGTGCTCCTTACCCCGACGAAGATCTATGTGAAGGCTCTTTCCCCGGCTATTCAAGGCCGGCGTGGTCAAGGGTGTCGCCCACATCACCGGCGGCGGCTTCATCGAAAACGTTCCGCGTATGATTCCGGACGGCTTGGCTGCGCACATCAATCTCGGCTCTTGGCCGGTGCTGCCGATTTTCCGATGTGCTCGAGAAGGCCGGCGAAATCGATCATATGGAAATGTTCAACATCTTCAATATGGGTATTGGCATGGTGTTGGCGGTCAACGCCGAAGATGCCGATAAGACCATGGAATTGCTCAAGTCAATGGCGAAGCCGGTTATGTGCTCGGCAATATCGTCAGAAGACCGATAGCGACGTCGAACTGCAGTAAAATACATATACGGGGGC
>ENA-OQES01000655-OQES01000655.1-human-gut-metagenome-genome-assembly--contig:-NODE-655-length-13977-cov-3.410614_pt1 | contig 13977 bp, 23 predicted proteins | sample MGYA00242798_ERZ504641 | MGnify/ENA primary metagenome ERZ504641 (study PRJEB26092, sample SAMD00036327) | human gut metagenome | host: Homo sapiens | study: EMG produced TPA metagenomics assembly of... | reverse complement strand
CTGGACAAATATTTAAAGGTCAGCCGCGTCATCAAGCGCCGCACCCTCGCCAATGAGGTCGCCGACGCCGGGCGCGTGCTGGTCAACGGCAAGCCCGCCAAGGCCAGCTACACGGTCAAGATCGGCGACATCATCGAGGTCACCTTCGGCAACCGGCCCGTCAAGATCCGCGTCCTCTCCGACGTCGAGCAGAAGGGCAAGGACGTTGCGCGGGAGATGTTTGAGGTGATCGAGGGGTAACCGGCCAGAGCCCCTCCGCCCGGTTCTACTTTCCCCTCCGCCTGCATACATTACCATTGTAAACAAGCAGGGGAGGAACCGCCATGCCGGAAACAAAATTGGAGCCGCGCACACCCCGCGCGGCTGACACCGCCCAGCCCCAGCCGAAAAGCCACGGCCTGGCGCTGAAGGACCGCCGTCATCTGGCTGTGACCGGCGTCATCCGGGTCATCAGCTGCGACGAAAACGCCGCTGTGCTGGAAACGCCGCTCGGCAACCTGACCGTCGGCGGGCAGGAACTGCAGATCGGCGAGCTTTCCACCCAGAGCGGCCAGGTGCAGCTTTCCGGTAAGATTGAATACCTGCAGTATGCCGAGAACCAGCAGTCCGGCGGCAGTCTGCTGGCGCGGCTCTTTCGGTAAATGGCCCCGTCGCCCGCGCCGTGGGCCGTGCTGGGGGATGTGCTGTGGTGCTTAGGACTCGGCTGCCTGCTCGGAGCCGCGCGGGATGCTGTGCGGCTGGCACTCGGGGAGGGGCCGGTGCGGTGCTTTTTCCGGGACATAGCCCTGTTTGCCGCGGCGGCGGTGCTCGTCTGCGGGTTTGCTGCCGGGGCCAGCGCGGGCGGTCTGGCCCGCTGGTATATGAGCGCCGCCGTGCTGCTGGGGCCGTCAGCTGGCGGTGGGCGGTGCAGCCTGCCGTGCACCGCGCGGCGGCAGCACTGGCGGAGCTGGCGTGCAGACCGCTGCGGCTTGTACACAAAATGCTCGTCAGGCCCGCACAAATGCGCTTACAAGCGGCCCAAAGGCCGCCGCCGCGCCTGCCGCAAAGCAAAAAAATCTGCTAAAATCAAAAAGTCCGCCGAAAACGGTTGCAAAAACCGTCGAAAGTATTATATAATTAGCCATACGCAGTAATGTGCATGTCTTGGAAGGGGGCATCCCAAATGAGAAAACGCAGCGGGCTGTCCCGCACCCAGTTTCTGGTGCAGTGGGTCGTACTTCCGGTGCTGGTCATCGTAAGCGCCGCTATGTTTGTAGGGCTGGTCAGGAACCAGGTCTCCATCGCGGCCAAGCAGCAGGAGCTGCAATCGCTGAAGAACCGGCTGGCGGCACAGGTCACGGAAAATGCCGAGCTGTCCGGCACGCTCGACCAGGGCGAGGACGCCATCATTGAGCGCTACGCCCGGGAGCAGGGCTACGCCAAGCCCAATGAGCGCGTCTTTGTGGACATCAGCGGCAAATAACATCGTTTTCAGCGGGGAAGCTTTGCGGCAGCCCCCTGTAATAAATTACATTTTAAAGGGGTATCATAGTTTGGCATTACAAGTTGGGGATATTGTCGAGGGCAAGGTCACTGGTATCAAGCCGTTCGGCGCGTTCGTTTCTCTGCCGGAGGGCAAGACCGGTCTTGTCCACATCTCCGAGGTTTCTTACGAGTTTGTGCAGGATCTTTCTGCTGTGTTGAGCGACGGGCAGACGGTTTCCGTCAAGGTGCTTTCCATCGCACCGGACGGCAAGATTGCCTTGTCCATCAAGCGCACCCAGCCCGCACCGGAACGCGCACCGCGCCAGCCGCACGGTGAGCGCAGCGGCAACGGCGGTGATCGCCGCTCGGCCCCGCGCCCCAAGCGCGAGGAAAAGCCCCGCGTGTGGCAGCCCAAGCCCGCCGCCCCCCAAGGCGAGATGAGCTTTGAGGACATGATGGCCCGTTACAAGACCCGCAGTGAGGAGAAGATCGCAGACCTCAAGCGCGTGACGGAGAACCATCGCGGTGGATATTCCCGCCGCCGCGGCTGATTTGGCCGCAGAAACCACAGTACGAACGGCCCTATCCTGACGGCTGTCAGCCGCCGGGCTGGGGTCTTTTTGCAATTTTAGAATGTAGGGGCGGTCATTGACCGCCCGCGGGCGAGCAATGCTCGCCCCTACAAAATAACCGGCACATCAATAAGAAAGGACACCTATGTCTACACTTTATACCATGGTCGCGCCCTGCTTTTTCGGCACGGAGTCGACGCTGAATTTTGAGGTCAAGCGTCTGGGCGCACAGAACATCCAGGTCACCGATGGCCGCGTGGCGTTCCAGGGCGGGGCGGACGTTATCGCCGCCGCCAATCTGAACCTGCGCACGGCGGAGCGCGTCCTGCTGCTGCTGGCTACCTACAAGGCCACGACGTTTGACGAGCTGTTCGACGGCTGCTACAACATCGCGTGGGAGGACCTGCTGCCCGCCAACGCGGCGTTCCCGGTCAAGGGTTCGAGCCTGTCCAGCCAGCTGTCCAGCGTGCCCGCCTGCCAGAGCATCGTTAAAAAGGCCATCGTCAAGCGCCTGATGCACGGCCACAAGGTCGGCACCCTGCCCGAGGACGGCGCACTGTACAAGGTGCGCTTTGCCCTGCGCAAGGACACCGTGGAAATCTACCTCGACACCTCCGGCGACGGCCTGCACAAGCGCGGCTACCGCCAAAAACGCGACGCTGGCCCCCATCAAGGAGACACTGGCCGCCGCCATTGCCGACCTGGGCCGCGTGCGCCGCGACTCCCTCGTGCAGGACCCGTTCTGCGGCTCCGGCACGCTGGTCATTGAGGCTGCCCAGAAGGCACTGAACCTGGCCCCCGGCCTGCGCCGCCGCTTTGCCGCCGAGCACTTCGACTTTGTGCCCGCCGACATCTGGGCAGAGCAGCGCCAGAAGGCCCTGGACGAGGTCCGCAAGGACGCTGCGTTCGAGGGCATCGGCTACGACATTGACCCCGCCGCCGTGGCACTGGCCAACGCGAACGCCAAGCTGGCGGGCGTGGGGGACCGCTGCCGCTTTGAGGTAGCCGACGTCAGGGAATTCCGTGCACTCGATAACGCCACCGTCCTGACGAACCCGCCCTACGGCGAGCGCCTCGGCGACGCATCCGAGGCCGCAAGCCTTGCCAGAACGCTGGGCCAGGTCTGGCAGGCGCACCCCGCGCAGGGGCTCTATGCCATCACCGCGGACGCCGAGTTTGAGCAGCACTTTGGCAAAAAGGCCGCGCGCCGCCGCAAAATTTACAACGGCATGATCCCGTGCCAGCTCTATATGTACTTTGAGCAGCCCAAGCGCGAGAGGAAGTAAGCGATGGAAGACCTGAAACTTGCGATCCTCATTGATGCGGACAACATTTCGCCCAAGTATGTCAAGGTCATTCTTGACGAGGCCGCGACCTTCGGCGTGGCCGCCTGCAAGCGCATCTACGGTGACTGGTCGGATGTGCGTCTCAAGAGCTGGAAGGACGCGCTTTTGAACAACTCCATCATCCCCATCCAGCAGTATAGCTATACAACGGGCCAAAAACGCGACGGACTCCGCCATGATCATTGACGCCATGGACCTGCTCTACGGCGGCAATCTGGACGGCTTCTGCATCGTCTCGTCGGACAGCGACTTTACGCGGCTGGCCGCCCGTCTGCGTGAGGCCGGAAAACTCGTCATCGGTATGGGCGAGAGCAAAGCGCTCGGCCCCTTCGTCAAGGCGTGCGACCAGTTTAAATACCTGGATCTGATCCTCGACCACGGCGAGACCGACGACACCGCGCCCGCAGCCCCCGCCGCCGAGGCCGCCGCCCGCGCCAACGCCGGGGACGACACGGCCATCAACCGCGATTCCATTGGCCGCATCATCCACGGCCTTATTGATGAAATGGACGACGGCACGGGCTGGGTGCGCACCTCCCGCGTCGGTGACCAGCTCATCAAGCGCTACCCGGACTTTGACGTGCGCAACTTCGGCTCCAAGAGCCTGAACAAATTCCTGGCGTCCCTGCCGGAACTCGAGGTCGAGGAGCGCATTCTGGCAAACGGCAACCCCATCCAGTTTGTCCGTGTGAAGCCTGTACCGAAGCCGGTCAAAAGCCTGCGCCGCGAAGAACGGCAAAGCGCACAACGCGCAAAAAGAAGTAAGGGAGAGATTCGTCTCTCCCGTCAGACTGTCGCAAAAACGGTGCGTTCACCCCTTGGACCCCCCTCTGCGAGGGGGCTCCGCCCGCAGGCGGTGGGGGAGAGAACTGTACGGCTGTCCGATGCAAACCGACTACCGCAAAGCAACAGCCCCGGACACATCGCGTGTCCGGGGCGTTTTCATTTTAATGTCCCAAAACCAGAAAATCCTGACTGACCCAGCCAAAATTTACGTCCGTATTTGACAAGCGCCCAGCCGGGGGCCTCCCACGAACGACCCATAGAAGTACACCGCGTTTTTTATTCCGCTGAAATCAAATACGCCGTACTGACCCAGCCAAACTGCGGCACATCGTACAGCGGGTCATACCGCACCAGTGCCCAGCCGGGAACGGCGGAGGAATACCCGTACACGCGCAGGGTGGAGGAAGAAATTTTGCCGAGGATGTCGTACTCAAGCCCGGGTCCGGCGCGCAGATTCAGGCGGTTGGTGCTGTCGGCATCCGCCATGAAAAACACCGCGTCCGTCCGCGCGGGGTAGGTGTCGGGGGCTGTAACGCTGTCGGGCAGGTCGGCCAGCGGGTCGGGCTTCGTCACGCCGGGAATTGTGTACTCGTGCCAGCCGTCGGCCAGCTTGACCCATGCCGTGCCGCCGTCCCACGCAAGGCCGTCATACGCGCAGGGAACAAGCTCTGCGCCGGTGCTGTCCAGCAGGCCGAACTTTCCGTCCCGGCTGACGACTGCATAGCCGCTCAGCAGCGGTGCGGCGCGGGCAAAGACCAGCGGCTCGTCTGTATAGTGGTTGGGCTGATATATGCCGTCGTAGCAGGGGGGCGGTCACTTCATGGCCCGCTGTGTCCAGATACACCCATTTGCCCTCGCGCTGGGCGGCGGCCAGCGGCGCGTCAAAGAAGCAGTCAGCCGCGGTGTATACAAAATTGTTGGCTGCACCGCTGTTCCGGCAGCGATACACGTACAGCCCGTCGCCGACGAAGTTGTACCATTCGTCGCTTTCGTGTGTGGTGGTGCCGCTCTGCGCGGGCACAAGGCCGTTGGTGCTGCCGCTGAACAGCCGCAGGATGTCGTCGGTGAGCGTAATGAACTCGCCCGGCCCCATGCTGCCGCTGTACAGGTAGGTTTTATCGTCCTGCAAAAAGACAAACTGCCGGTAGCCGCCGCCGTCGTGTTCTGCACAAAGGCGTCCGTCGCCGCTCTCTGTCAGCGTTTGTGAGGCTGCTTTATACGCGGCTTCATAGTCCGGTGAGCCGAACAGGTCGTCCAGGTACCCGTGCCAATGGTGGGCGTTCCAGCTGCATTCAAAAAGCGGCTCGGACGCGCGGCAGGGCAGTACCTCGGTGCCGTCGCTGCGCATCAGCCCCCACTTGCCGTCCCTGCACATCGTATAGTAATCGGTGTCGGGGTAGGGCTGATATTCGCGAAAATAGTCGATCAGCCGTATCTCATCGTAGTCCAGCACCGCCGCGCCGGTCTCCACGAGTCCCTGCGGCGGCTGCACAGCGTCAGCGGTGGGGGGCGGGCGTCGCCGCGGCCTCGGCGGTTCCGGCGGGCTGTGGTGTCCCGGCAGTCTCCGCAGTTCCGGGCAGAGGGGCAGCCGTGGATGGCACAGCCGCCGAGGAAACCGCCCCGGCGGCACAGCCTGTCAAAAAAAGCATCGACAAAACGGGAAACAAAGATCTTTTCACGGTCACACACCGCCCCTCCTTTTTATAATACCAGTATAGCATAACGCCCCGCACCGGGAAATACGGTGCGGGGCGTTCGCGCAAATTTTACAAATTTATCCGTAGATATGCCGCCCGGCAAAAGACGCACAAGGGGGCGCTTGGCCTTGCCCATGCCCAGCAGCTGCACGGCAGCGGCGAGCGTCGCCCCGGCGCTGGTGCAGGCGGGCACGCCGTCAAAGAACAGCACCTCCCGCGCGGCGCGTTCGGCGTCGGCGGTGGTCACGGTCAATACGGTGTCCACGACATAAGGGTTGTAGTTCTCCGGCACAAAGCCCGGCCCGATGCCCGAAATGCCGTGCTGGCCGATGAACCCGCCCGAGATGGCGGCACACTCGGCAGGCTCCACGGCGACGATGCGCACCATGCTGTTCCATGCCTTGATGTACTCGGCCACGCCGGTGATCGTGCCGCCGCTGCCCACGCCGATGACGATGGCGTCTATGGCATCCCCTGCGTTTTTATAAATCTGCGGCCCCGTCACGCGGCGGTGGTACTCGGGGTTGTCGTCGTTGGGAAAAATAGTGGGTGTAATATCCGCCGTAGCGCTTGGCGGTGTCCTCGGCCACGCGCTCCATGGCGCGGCGCCCGCTGCTGCTGCAGGCGATGATATGCGCACCCAGGTCCTGCAGCCGCTTGCGCTGGGCAATGGGCAGGTTGCTGGGTACGACCAGGATGCAGGGGTGCCCCGTTGTGGCACAGCTGACGGCCAGCGCCGCGCCGAAGCTGCCGGAGCTGGCCTCCACCACAGGCATGCCGGGCTGCAGCGTGCCGCGCTCAGTGGCAAAGGCAAGCATCGTCTCGGCCAGGCCGTCCTTGGAGGAACCCGTCGCGCCGCCGAAATCGAGATACGCGAGGATGCCGGTACTCAGCCCGTGCTGCGCGGAATAGCCGTCCAGCCGCACGATGGGGCAGCGGTAGACGTCCTGATAATAGCTGTGCAGGATGGGCATGGCGGGGCACCTCACTTTCCGTAAACAAAAGTATTCTTATTATAGCATAGTTCGGCATGGTTTGCCACGGGTCTGGCAAAATATTGTGGGGCAATGTTGTAGGGGCCGCTGCGGAAGGGCCGCGGATTTCCTCAAAAAATCGCAGGAAATCGGCACAAAATCCGCCCGGACCCCTTGACTTTTCCTCCTGCGCCTGTTATAATTCAAAGGCTGATGTAAAGAAAAAGTACTTTACACGGCCTTCACAAGCAGCAAAGGGGGCGCGGGCATGGCCGGCAAGCCGCAGAAAAACCCTTGCCTACTCCGTCCTGCTGGACTTCTACGGTCCGGTCCTGACGGACAAGCAGCGCGTCATCCTGACAGAATACTATGATGAGGATCTGTCCCTGGCCGAAATTGCCGAGAACCTCGGCATCACGCGGCAGGGGGTGCGGGACGCCATCAAGCACGGTGAGGCCGCACTCGATGAGCTGGAGCAAAAGCTCGGCAACGCCCGCCGCCACACCCGGATGCAGGCTGACTTAGACCGCCTGCGGCTGCTCGTCACAGAGATTCGCTGCTCGAACTCCGGCTCCTTCACGCCGGACCCGCGGATTACGAACGACACCGCGGAGATGCTCACGATCTTACACCGCTTGGACACGCAGGAGGATGCCGATGGCCTTTGAGTCTTTAACAGAGCGCTTGAATGGCGTTTTCGAAAAAGCTGCGCGGCAAGGGCAAGCTGAACGAGGCCGACATCAAGGCCGCGATGCGCGAGGTGCGCATGGCCCTGCTCGAGGCCGACGTCAACTATAAAGTCGCCAAGGACTTCTGCACCCAGGTCTCGGAACGCGCCATGGGGCAGGAGGTCATGGAGAGCCTGACCCCCGCCCAGCAGGTCGTCAAGATCGTCAACGAAGAGCTGACCAACCTCATGGGCGGCAACGAGCCGAAGTACCTGCGCCTGAAAAACAAGGGCCAGACCGTGCTGATGATGTGCGGCCTGCAGGGCAACGGCAAGACCACCCACGCCGCAAGCTCGGCAAATATTACCGCAGCCAGGGCCGCCGCCCGCTGCTGGTCGCCTGCGATATTTACCGCCCGCCGCCATTGAGCAGTTGAAGGTCGTCGGTGAGCAGGCCGGTGTCCCGGTCTTACGCTGGGCACCGAAAAGCCCGAAATCATCGCGCAGAAGGCACTTGCCTACGCGAAGGATCACGGCAATGACATTGTTATTCTCGATACCGCAGGCCGTCTGCAAATTGATGACCAGCTCATGGATGAGCTGGTGCGCATCAAGCAGGCTGTCGAGGTCGATGAAACGCTGCTGGTCGTGGACGCCATGGCCGGTCAGGAAGCCGTCAACGTGGCCAAGACCTTTAATGAAAAGGTTGGCATCAGCGGCGTCATCCTGACCAAGACCGACGGCGACACCCGCGGCGGTGCGGCACTCTCGGTGCTGGCCGTCACCGGCATGCCGATCTACTTCCAGGGCACGGGCGAGAAGCTCGAGGATCTGGAGCCGTTCTACCCGGCGCGGATGGCGAACCGCATCCTTGGCATGGGCGATGTGCTTTCCCTGATCGAGAAGGCGCAGACGCTCCAGAACGACAAGGAGGCCGAGGCCGCCGCCAAGCGCCTGATGGAGAACAAGTTCGACATGAACGATTTGCTCGCCCAGTTCCAGCAGGTCAAAAATGATGGGCGGTGCGTCGGCGCTGCTGGCCATGATGCCCGGCGGCGGCCAGATCGACGCCGATTCCCTAGACGAAAAGGCACTGCCCCGCATCGAGGCCATCATCTACTCGATGACCCCGGCAGAGCGCGCCAAGCCCGACATCATCAACCCCAAGCGCAAGCGCCGCATTGCAGCAGGCTCCGGCACCACGGTGGAGGATGTCAACAAGCTGCTGCGCCAGTTTGAGATGATGCAGAAGATGATGAAAAGGTAAAGCGCAACCCCAAGGGCTTTATGCGCAGCCTGGGCAGCTTAGGCGGCAGGGGCGGCGGCTTCCGCGGCTTTGGCCGCTGACACAATTTCGGTATGACCCGCTCGGCTTTACGGCCCACGGGATGTACAATATAAATCAGATGCCCCGCAAGGGCCGTAAACAATTTTTGGAGGAATATTACTATGGTTAAGATTCGTCTGCGCCGCATGGGCGCCAAGAAGGCTCCTTTCTACCGCGTTGTTGTCGCTGACAGCCGCTTTGCTCGTGATGGCCGCTTCATCGAGGAGATCGGCTACTACGATCCGACCAAGGAGCCCTCTGTCGTCAAGATCGACGCTGAGAAGGCTAAGCAGTGGCTGGACAACGGCGCTCAGCCCACTGACACCGTCCGTGAGATCCTGAAGAAGGCCGCTGTTCTGTAATTTGTTCGCTTTTCAGGGAGGGAACGCCACATGCAGGAACTCTTATTAGCCGTTGCCCGCGGCCTTGTCGAAGACAAGGAGGCCGTGCAGGTGACTGTTGATCCCATGCGTGAGGACGGCACTGTTGTGTACCACCTCAAGGTGGCCGAGGCCGATATGGGCCGCGTCATCGGCAAGCAGGGCCGTATCGCCAAGGCGATCCGCGTTGTCGTGCGTGCCGCTGCCGTCCGTCAGGGCGAGAAAGTCATCGTTGAGATCGACTAAGACCCGTTACAAAGCACTTTGCCGCAGGGTAAAGTGCGTTTTTTCAATGTAGGGGCGAACATTGTTCGCCCGCTGCAGCCTTGCGGCAGCGGAGACTTCCGCGGGTAGATGCCGAGCATCGACTCCTACACCGTAGGGGCGGATTCTATATCCGCCCGGGGCGTTTCCGCTGCCGCAAACAGACCTCTACAACACATCAGGAGGAACTATGCAAAACTATCTTCCCGCCTGCAAGATCGTGTCCACCCACGGCGTGCGCGGCGAAATGAAAGCCCTGCCGCTCTGCGACGGCGCGGCGTTTCTGGCAAAATTCAAGCGCCTGTTCACCACCGCCGACGGCGCAGGGGAGACCCGCGTGCTGGGCGTGCGCGCTCAGGGCAATGTGATTTTACTGCGCCTCGACGGCGTCAACGATATGGACGCCGCCCGCGCACAGGTGGGCCGGGTGTACTATCTGGCTAAGGCGGACGCACGCCTGCCCAAGGGCCGCTTCTTCATTGACGACCTGCTGGACTGCGAGGTCGTCGATGCCGAAACCGGCCGCGTGTACGGCAGACTGACGAACGTGGACCGCCCCGCCGCGCAGGACATCTATACCGTCACCGACACCGCTGGCGGGGAGCACATGCTGCCCGCCGTGCCGGAATTTGTCAAAAATTATCGACATCGAGGCGCGCAAAATTCTGGTGACGCCCATCGAGGGCATGTTCACCGAGGCCGTCAACGGCGACGAGGACTGAACCGATGCGCATTGACATTGTAACGCTTTTTCCGGAGCTGTGCGACAGCTTTCTCTCGGCCAGCATCCTGGGCCGCGCCCGCGCCAAAAAAGTCTGTTTGAGGCGCACTGCCACCAGATCCGCGACTATACGAAAAACAAGCAGAAGCAGACCGACGATTACCCCTACGGCGGCGGCTGCGGCATGGTGCTCTACGCCCAGCCGATTGCCGACTGCCTGCGCACCGTGCAGGCCCAGTGTGCCGCGCAGGGCCGCGCGAAGCCGCACGTCGTCTTTCTGACCGCCGCAGGCCGCCCCTACAATGAGGAAAAGGCCCGCGAGCTGGCCGGCTATGACGCGGTGACGCTGGTCTGCGGCCACTATGAGGGCATCGACCAGCGCGTCATCGATGCGTTCGGCGACGAGGAAATTTCCATCGGAGACTATGTGCTGACCGGTGGTGAGCTGGCAAGTCTGGTCGTGGCCGACAGTGTCCTGCGCCTGCAGCCCGGCGTCCTGGCCGAGGAAAAGGGCTATCAGGACGAGAGCTATTGGGACGGCCTGCTGGAATACCCCCAGTTTACCCGCCCCGAGGTCTGGGAGGGCCGCGCCGTGCCGCCCGTGCTGCTGACCGGCGACCACCAAAAAAATTGACGAGTGGCGCGGGGCCCAAAGCCGGGAGCGCACCCGCGAGCGCCGCCCCGATTTGTACGACGCCTGGTGCGAGAGCCACCCGCTGACCGAGCTGCCCAAGTGGAAGCGCGGCGAAAATATGCGCCTTGTGAAAAATGACGGACAGCTCGCCCTCTGCGCGGCCCTCATGGCCGAGGGCCGCCGCACGGTCTGTGCGCCGGTCTGCGACGAGAAATATCTCGGAAAAAAATGACGCCGGACTTCTGGCTGCCGGACCTGACAGACGAGAAAAAGAACGGCTGGGCGTTCTATCTGCACTACACGAAGGACGTTGCCGACGGGATGGTCGGCGTCTGCCACAAAACGGGCGAGATCGGCCATCTGTTTGTGACCGAGGCTGCCCGCGGCAAAGGGTACGGTGCGAAAATGCTGGACTTTGCCCGCAAAAAGCTGCCGGAGCACGACCACCCGACGATGGGGGTCATAAACACGAACACCCGCGCCATCGCGCTGTACAAGCGGATGGGCTGGCGGCTGACGGGCACAGTGCTGCACCGCTACGACCCCGCCGAGGAAGGCACCTTTGCAGCGGTATATTGTGAGGAATGGGAGATGCAGTATCGGGGCTGACCGTTGTTTTTGTCGTCAATCCACAATCCTGTTGAAAATAAACTGGCAATATTGCACAAACGAGAGAACGAAGATTTGGCGGAATTACAGAATCCTGCCAAAATTGCAATTTTCCACTGTACAAAATCGACTAAATAGGGTAAAATAGAGGCAATCAAGGCGGCGTATTAACACGCAATAGACCGCCTGGAAGTCGCCCACGGTAGATACGCAGGGGCATATTATTTTCAAAAGTAGGAGAGAATAACTATGTACGTTAAAGAAGTTACCGTTGAGAATCAGGTTGGTCTGCACGCACGTCCGGCTACCTTCTTCATCCAGAAGGCGAACGAGTATAAGTCTTCCATCTGGGTCGAGAAGGAGGAGCGCCGCGTCAACGCAAAGTCTCTGCTCGGCGTCCTGAGCCTGGGCATCGTCGGCGGCACCACCATCCGCATCATTGCCGATGGTGCCGATGAGCAGGCTGCAGTTGACGGCCTGGTCAAGCTGGTCAGCTCCGGCTTTGCCGAGTAATCTATTCCAGAACAATCAGCGGTGGGGCGACCCGCCGCATTTTTTTGTATAGGAAAGGCAACACCCCATGACAAAAGCTGAACTTTATAAAAAGGCCTGTATGCTGCCGCTGCTGCCCGGCGTCTACATCATCCGGGACAAGTCGGACACGATCATCTATATCGGCAAGGCCAAGCGCCTGAAAACCCGCGTGTCGCAGTATTTCCGGGAGGGCGTGCCCCACGACGCCAAGGTCAGCCAGATGATCGCCCACGCCTTCACGTTTGACGTCATTGTCTGTCAGTCGGAATTTGAGGCGCTCGTCCTCGAGGCCAGCCAGATCAAGGCCCATACGCCGAAGTACAATATTTTGCTGAAAGACGACAAGGGCTACAGCTATGTCAAGGTCACGCGCGGGGCCTGGCCGCGCATCTCCGCCGCGCTGCAGAAGGATGACGACGACGCCGACTACATCGGCCCGTTCACCTCGTCGTTTGCCGTGCGGGAGATGGTGGAAACGGCGCAGGACTGCTTCCTGCTGCCGCGGTGCAATAAGAGCTTTCCGCAGGATTTCGGCAAGGGCCGCCCCTGCCTCAACGCCCACATCGGCAAGTGCATGGCCGTGTGCAGCGGCAAAATCACCTGTGCTGCTTACAACGACGCTGTGCAGGGTGCACTGCGGATGATCCGCTACGGCAAAAAGGACATCGTCAGGCAGCTGCGGGAGAAGATGGAGGCTGCGTCGGAGCGGCTTGACTTTGAGACGGCGGCGCTGCTGCGCGACCAGATCATGGCCATTGACCGCGTGGCAGCCGGGCAGAAGGTCGTCATGGAGAGCGACACTGAGATGGACGTCATCGCACTGGCGGGCACGACCCACGCGGTCTGCGCCGCCGTGCTGCGCTACCGCGACGGACGCCTGACCGACAAGCGGGAGTTCCTGTTCCGCGACACGACGGACATCGACGCCGTGCGGGAGGAATTTCTGCCGCAGTATTACCTCGACGGCGAGACGATCCCTAAAACGATTGCCGTGGACGCCCTGCCGCCCGACGCGGAGGCACTGAATGAAGCTCTGAACCAGGCGCGCGGCACGAAGGTGGAGCTGTACGTGCCCCAGCGCGGCGACGTCGCGAAGCTCGTCACGATGGCCTATACAAACGCTGTCGAGCGTCTGGGCCGCGAGAGCGGGCGCTATACCCGCGAGGAAAAGCTGCTTGAGGAGGCTGCGCAGGTGCTGGGCCTGAAAAAGCCGCCCCGCGTGATTGAAAGCTACGATATTTCCAACTGGGGCGACGGGTCGAGCGTCTGCGGCATGGTCGTCTTTCAGGATGGCAAGCCCCACCGCGCGGGCTACCGCCGCTTTAAGATGAAAACCGTCGCGGGCACCGATGACTACGCCTCGCTGGCAGAGACGCTCTCCCGCCGCGCGGCGGAGTACGAGATGGCCCGCCGCGGCGAGAAGCCGGACGGCCCGCAGAACCAGTTTGCGACGCTGCCCGACCTGCTGCTCATCGACGGCGGCAGGGGACAGGTCGGCGCGGTCAGGCAGGCCCTGCGCGGCACAGCGCTGGAGCATGTGCCGACCTTCGGCATGGTCAAGGATGACCACCACCGCACCCGCGCCATTGTGGACGACGAGGGCGGCGAGATCGCCATCAACCGCCACCGCAATATCTTTACGTTTGTCACGAACATTCAGGACGAGACCCACCGCTACGCCAACGACTACCGCAAGCGCGCAATGAAGAAAAAGTCCTACGCCGCCACCCTGACCGCCATTCCCGGCGTCGGTGAAAAGACGAGTGCCGCGCTGCTGGCGCACTTCAAGACCGTCACCGCCGTCAAGGCTGCCTCCATCTCCGATCTCGAGGAGGTCAAGGGCATCAGCCATGCCAAAGCGGAAATGCTGTACAACGCGCTGCGGAATGGTATATAATGGTGGCGTAACATCCCCTTGGCCCCCCTCTGCGAGGGGGCTCCCGCCGCAGCGGGTGGGGGAGAGAACCTTACGGCAACCCGAAACTATTTCGGGCCATGGCAA
>ENA-OQES01000654-OQES01000654.1-human-gut-metagenome-genome-assembly--contig:-NODE-654-length-13998-cov-2.200562_pt1 | contig 13998 bp, 22 predicted proteins | sample MGYA00242798_ERZ504641 | MGnify/ENA primary metagenome ERZ504641 (study PRJEB26092, sample SAMD00036327) | human gut metagenome | host: Homo sapiens | study: EMG produced TPA metagenomics assembly of... | reverse complement strand
AATGGAACTAACCGTATAAAGGCAGTAATGAGCACAGATGTGGATCAATAGAAATACTATTTAGAATAAAATTCAATTTTAAGGAGAAATAAACAATGCTCAGTAAACATATCGATTTTAAAGGCATGACTAATTTACGTGATCTTGGTGGCATGACTAATGTTTTGAAAAAAAAGTAAAAGCAACCTGCTTTTCCGCAGTGACCATCTGCACAATGCAACTCAAGCGGATATGGAAAAACTTAAAAAGCTTGGAGTACGTTATATTCTTGATCTTCGAAATCTAGAAGAACGTACTGAACAGCCAGATCAAAAGATTGAAGGTATTACATATATTCCAATGTCTCTAAGTCCTGAGCGTAATGCTGGAATTGCTAAAGATAAAAAATCTCGTGAAGAACTTCAAAAAGATGCAATTAAAAAAGCTTCAGCAGATCCAAAATTCGTTTTTTTATGAAATGTCTGGTTACTATGCTGATTATGCAACTGTCCCATATACCCTTCACCAGATGCATAACTTTTTTTCAAACACTACTTCAAACTAATGGTGGTGTTTTGTGGCACTGCGCAGGCGGAAAAGATCGTACCGGAATCCTCACAGTTCTTTTATGTGAAGTTCTGCAAATTCCTAAAAAGGATATTGAAGCTGACTATCTTGCCACTAATCTTTACAAACAGAAAGAAGCCGATGCAGAAATTATCAATATTCAGAAAATACTGCCACCAGATTGTCCACCAGATGTAGCTGTTTACATGACAAAAGTACACCTGGCTTGCACACATTGAATATCTTCAACATTTTTCATAATCTAATTGAAGAAAATCATGGCTCAATTCAAAATTTTGCTTCGTAATGCTGTTGGATTAACAGAAGATGAAGAAAATGCACTTCGTAATAAATATCTGATCTAAAATCTAACAAGACGGGGAATACCATTTCCCCGTCTTATTAGTTATTTCCTCTCTTATACATTTCTGACAAAAAATTCGGTGAACTGTATGCCCACTGTCCATTTTTCTGAGAAACTTCTACGCGATAAATATCCTCGTCTTCTTCTGGAAGCTGATCTTCCATATCAATGTTAAATATATATCTGCTTTCTGGTAATGCCTTGTGAATCTTAAATGCCTGAGAATGATAATACTTCATGTGACTTGTATATCCATACTGCAAAAGTTCACCGATTGTAGCCTGATAACTTTGCTCATTCATTTGAACAGTTACCTTCGTATTCAGATCGCCCTCCACTGTTACAATAACTGCCGAAGTGCATGGATGAAGTGTTGACTGATTTCCCACTGTATCACATGTAAACTGCATTTCTTTTTCACTTAACATCTCTGCCTGGCTGGCAATATCATTTATCTGCTCGATTTTGCTTGCCTCTCGCTGTGTAGGTGACAATACATTTCTTCCACGGAAACAGGTATCAATGTCTGTCAGGCTTCCGCCTTCAATTTTGAATTTTTCCATTCCAACGGTAAAGTGTCTGATCTCCCCAGCCCATTTCAACTCTGATTTTGTAGTGACCACTCTGATTAGCCTCCCAATAATTCTCTCCATTCAAAATATGGTATGGCTTCTCATTTTTGTAAATTACAATCTTATCAAGCGGTGCCTGTGTCTGCACATTAACGTGAAGCTTTCGTACCAAAGCGCTAATAGCACTTCCCTGATAAGCATCGTTAATACGGAAATCACAAAGAATTTTATCTCCCGTTACTGCATAAGTACGACCCATTCTAAGGCCTTCCCAAATACTTTCTCTTGTTTTCATTTTCTGCAATAACTGCCACCAATCCGTCTCCATAAGATCCTGGAAAACCAGCATGATGATCTGTAGATGCTACAAAGCTAAAGTGATATCCTCTGCGCAGTCCTTCATCTACCATGTTGCGAGTATCTCTCGGTCCCATATCATGATAATAAGGATAAGCCGCGTCTTCATTTATCGAACATCCATGTTTGGAATAAACTTCAACAACAGGAGAAATACTGCTGTCAAAATAATCCCAGTTAATTCCACGATAAGACGGTGTATAAGCTATATGATGAGGAATTGCAATGGTAGTCTCTTTTCCACATGCCTCCACAAGCTCTTTTGGTGAATCTCTATACACCAATGGAAGATTATCATCTATAGATACTAAATGATGATCCCCCGTACTTTCCTGAATGTAATTCATAGCCCTGAAATGTAACAAGCTCTTTTGAATTTGCTTTTGCAACTTTGTCGCGAACCTCTTCCCAGTGATCTCTCAATTTTTTAAAACCAACTTCATGAAAATTCACAAGGAACTCTGTTTCCGGTGTTTTTGAATAAATGTCAGGCCACATAGCATGTCCTGTAAATGCACAAAAATCCAACCGTCCTCTCGCTCTTTGTATTGCATTCTCCAAGCTTCCAAAACCATATGTTATCCCACAATGGTTATGTAAATCTCCCCAATAAATATTCACCTTTATAATCCACCTTTCTGCGTTTAACTAACGCCCTCTTTTATTTTCAATCATGATGATATCACATGATGAATTTGCAGCTCATAAAGCTTTTTGTAGATTCCGTTCTGTGCCAAAAGTTCCTGATGTGTTCCGCGCTCTCTGATCTTTCCCTTATGCATAACCATTATGCAGTCAGCATGCTGAATTGTTGAAAGACGATGCGCTACCATAATAGTAGTTCGTCCCTTCATCAGCTTTTCAAGCGCTTCCTGAATTAAAATTTCAGTCTCTGTGTCAATATTTGCTGTTGCCTCATCCATTACAAGAATTGCCGGCTTATGCGCAAGCGTTCTTGCAAATGAAAGAAGCTGTCTCTCTCCTGCTGAAAAAAGGTTGCACCGCGCTCTGTAACAGGCTCCTTATATTTTGCGGAAGCTTTTCAATAAAATGTGATGCATTAACATACTCGGCAGCAGCTCTCACATCTTCAAACGGGATATCGTCGTGCAGGCGAATATTTGACTCAATATCTCCCTCAAAGATAAATACATCCTGCTGCATCTGTCCAATCGCACTTCGAAGCTGCTTCTTGGAAAGCTTTCTAATATCCACACCGTCAATATAAATATGACCCTTCTGGATATCATAATAACGTCCGATTAGATTTAAAATAGACGATTTTCCAGCTCCTGTTGCACCGACAAATGCCACCTTCTCACCAGGCTCAATTACAAAGGAAACATCACGAAGTACATAATGTTCTCCATCATATGCAAACCATACATGGTCAAACTCAATGCGTCCGAGAACCTTTGGCAGTACAACAGGATTTTCATCCTCCTTAACCTGCGGCTCCTCAGCGAGAATTGTAAAGATCTTTTCTGCTGATGCTATTGATGACTGCAGTGTCGAAAACTGCTCAGCAAGCTCCTGAATTGGATCAAAGAACTGCTGAATGTACTGTGAGAAAATATAGAGAGTTCCGATGGAAATTGCTCCATCTAACACCTCATTGCTTCCGATGCCAAGCACTATCATTAAAGACAATACACTTAAAATATAGATTAGCGGGCGAAAAAATTCGCAAACACCATCATCTCACGGTAGTGTGCGCGGTACAGCTTGTAATCCTTATCCTTAAACTCCTCGAACTTTCGCTCCTCTCGTCCAAAGATCTGAATTACGCGCATTCCTGAAATATTCTCAGATAAAAATGTATTGATATCTGTAAGCTTTGTGCGTACAATCCGATATGTTTTTCTTGAAATAATACGAAAAACAACTGTAAGCACCATAACAATAGGCAGAAGCACAAATGAAACAAGTGCCAGTCCTCTGTCTAGCGCAATCATAACAACAGCCAGTCCTATTATCTTTACGATATTTCTAAATAAGCGCACCAAAATGCCTGAATACATCTCATTTAATGCTTCAACATCATTTGTCACTCTTGTGACAAGCTTTCCAACGGGCGTCAGATCAAAGAAACGGCTGCTTAAGCTTTGACTATGAATATACAGCTCTCGTCTTACAGTCAGAATGATCTTTTGTCCAGTTTTCTGCAAAATCCAGGTCTGTGCCATATTGAAAATAAAGCTTACTACAAGCACAATACCGTATTTCCATGCTGTATTAATAATTACATTATAATCGCCCTGCGTCTCGAAGTTGTCAATCGCATCTCCAATAAGTGTTGGTCTATATAAATCAAATCCCGTAAGTGCCAGCACAAGAACCAGACAAAGCGTCACCCATCCGGCATACGGCTTCATATAAGACAAAAGATGCAGCAACGCATTTCCTTTATAATTACTTTCCAATTTTGTCATCTGTCATTGAATTCATCTTGCTGCACCCCCATTACATCTCATTTAATTCCTGCTCAAGCTGCTGCTTCTCATAAATCTTTGCATAGAAGCCGCCCTCGCGGATTAATTCATCATGTGTACCATACTCAGTCAGCTCACCCTCAGTCAATACTGCGATATGATCAGCCTTTTGAAGCGTAGAAACACGATGTGCAATAATAATAGTTGTTTTTCCCTTGCGCAGACGAATCAGATTTTCTAAAATCTGCTCCTCTGTATCTGTATCGACAGCAGACAGTGAGTCATCCATAATCAATACAGGGGCATTCTTAAGAAGCGCACGTGCAATAGAGCTTCGCTGCTTCTGACCGCCTGAAAGCGTTACACCACGCTCTCCAACAAGTGTCTGATAGCCTTCTGGGAAATCAATAATATTGCTGTGAATGCAGGCCGCCTCTGCTGCTTCCTTAATATTATCGCGAAGCTTTGGATGATCAAAAATACGATCCTCAAGTCCAAACGCTATATTTTCCTCAAGTGTATCTGAGAACATAAAATTTTCCTGAGGCACATAAGCCACATCACGGTGAAGCACATGAAGCGGAATCTCATCAATAGGTCTTCCATCCATCAAAAGCATTCCTTTTTTCGCAGTCATATACACGAAGAAGCAGATCTGCAAGCGTAGACTTTCCGCTTCCAGTTCGTCCAAGTACTGCTAACATCTCGCCTGGTTTAATGTGAACACTCACATTCTTTAAAACAGGTGTATCGCCATCTGGATACTGAAATGTCAGATTCTTCAGCTCTATATCACCAGTTAAATGCTCACCATCCTTCTCTTTTACCTTATCAATAATATCCGGCTTTTCATCGAAGATATCCTTGATACGCTTATAGCCTGCTGATGCCTGACTAAATGTATTTATACAGTCACCACAAGCAATCATCGGCCATACGAGCATACCTATATAAGAGTTGAATGCAACAAACTGACCAACTGATACAGTTCCATTAATTACCATTTTTCCTCCAATGATCAATGTCAAAAGAAGACTGATTCCCGTAATCAAATCAAGCAGTGGTCCAAACAAACTCCTTAGCTTCACAACGGCAAGATTCATTTTCCATGTTATTTTCATTTGCCTTTTGAAATTCCTCAAGATCCTTCTTCTCCTGAACAAAGGCCTTTAAACACGGATACCAGAAATACTTTCCTGCACCTTATCTGAAAGAAATGAAAAGGCTTCCTGTCTGGCAGTCTGGCGCTTTTTCATCTGAACACCAAAGAAATAACATCCGATTGCAACAAGAATCATTGGAACAAATGCAAGCACAGTCAAACGCAGGTCAACATATATGATCATTTTAATGATAACCATAATTGACATGACAGCTGCATCAAAGGTTGTAATGACAGCCATACCTACTGCCACTCGCACAGCTTCCAAATCATTTGTAAAATGCGCCATCAGATCACCTGTTTTGTGCTCATTAAAATAACGTGCCGACAATGTTTCCAAATGACCAAACATATCATTTCTAAGACGATATTCAATCTTTCTGGATGCACCAAAAATGCAGTAGCGCCATCCAAAACGGCCAAACATCATAATCAGTCCTGCAATCAATATCTTCATGAGCATCATTGGAATGCCGGCTTTTGTCAGCGTTTCATTTGTCAATCCGTCAATTATATCTCCGATAAACTGCGGAATATAAATATTTGCCAGATCGACACAAAGCAAAATTGCTATGCCAAACACATACCACCATTTATACTCATACAGATAGTTTTTCAGTGAAAACTTTCTTCTGTTTTTTCCATCGTGTTTTCCTTCCATGTTCGTTACTTTTTATCTTATTTCATACATCTAATTTTTTTAGATTCACTTGTGGTTTTTTCATACAAGTATCATTCAATTGAAGCCTTATTCTCTGTATGTATCAACAGACGAAAAGATTTTCTTAACTGTCTCATAAGCTAGCTTCGGTCTTCTGTACTCGTCCACAATTCCCTTATTGTTCATTGTTCTCGGACGTGTATTCCACCAATCATTTGTTACGCGCACATCGCAAAACTGCCAGATATAAACACCAGAACAATCATTGTAGGATAAGATCGCATTTAACTGCTCCTCAAGTGCCTGCACCTGATACTCCTCAGACCACTTTACCTTTGCCGGCGTGCGGTATCCATAGATTGCACCCGCACCAACCTCAGTGATTAAAAATGGCTTTCCCTCTCCCGGTGTTGTCTGAATCCACTTGTATAAATCATCCAGATACTCGGCTACCGGTGTGTTGTGATACCACTTTGGATAGATGTTATAGGAAACCACATCGACCAGATCAAAGCAGATATCAGTCTTAAAGCGACAGCTTGAGAATGAACGCGGGCGTGTTTTATCTAAGCTCTCAATCAGCTCAAACTGAGCCTTGTAGCAAGATTTTCCGTATTCGGTATCACTTGCGCACTCATTTAAAATACCCCAGATATAAATAGACGGATGATTATAGTGAGCTGCTATCATCTCGCGAATACAAGTCTCACACTGGCGCTCGAAGTTTGGATTTCTCATCTGCTCTTCACTTAAGCCTCTTGCATGATTCTCCTCCCAGACTAAGATACCAAGCTCATCACACAAATCAAGAAACAGCTCATCATTTGGATAGTGAGATGTTCTAATTGAATTTGCTCCCATATCTCGTGCAAGCTGCAAATCCTGCATGATTGCAGAAAGCGGCAGCGCACAGCCAAATTGCGGATGATCCTCATGGCGGCAGAAGCCCTTAATTTGAAGTTTCTTTCCATTTAAAAGGATGTCCTTTCCCTGTGTCTTCACTTCACGAAATCCCACACGGTCAATCAAATCATCAATCACACAGCCACTCTCATCCTGAAGCTGTGCAGTTACCTGATAGAGAGTTGGATGCTCTGGTGCCCAAGCACTTACAGCCTTGCAATTGATCTCATCAGTCTCAATCGTAAGCTCGTCTTCATTTTCTTTCATACTACAAGTCTCGCTGCACAAAAAGGCTTCTGTCTCCCCATTTTTTCAGCGTGACATTCACAGTTCCATCCCATGCCTCTTTTGTAAGAGAAGCAATCACAAGCTTAATCTTCGCATACCAACTACCTTCCCTATAAATAGGGGTGAAATGCATCTGTCTAATATAATGCTTCGGAAGCTTTTCTAATACCACACCTCTTGAAATACCGCCGTAGCTTTGGTAATCAATTTTCCACATGAAGGGCAGACGCTTCAGAAAATGAGTTATCCACTAAGACACTTAACTTATGAACACCTGACGGCAAACTTTTTGACCACTGCCTCAAACTGAGTAAATGCATTGTAGTGCTCTGCAACTTGGTTTCCGTCCACAAAAACTTTTGCCGTATGGCTGACACCCTTAAAGACAATGCGCATATCACCGTCTGCCTCAAAGTTACGCTCATACAAGCCCTGTCCTCTGTAAGCTTCAAAGCCAGGATAGCTTTCCCAACAGGAAGGCACCGTTACTTTTCCAACCAGCGTATTTTTTCCATCTGTCACCTGACTAAAATCCCACAAAGATGACGAAAGCTCAGTTGTCTTTCGAACCTGATGTTCTTCAAATAAACGTATCATTTTCAAACTCCTCCTTTTTCATTTTGCATCTGACCTAATATGCATATTTTCTATTGTAAACCATGTCGAATCTACTGACTTAACCCAGTGGCAAGCCACTGGGGTTCCATTGACGAAGTTCTAGTGCCTGCGTACATCGCAAGGACTTTGGCAGACACATCTGATCCGGAGCAACAAAACTCGCGAACAAGCAGTCCTACGACCACATTTGCGTCGATTCGATGGAGCTGAACCTTCACGTTCGCGTTCTCTGGGCCACAAGATCTCCCAGATGGATACTAAGTCAATACCCGGGGCTATGAAATTAAACGGTACGAATACCGGAATTCATAATCTTTTTTCTTGAACGAATGATTTCTTCAATCATGTTCTTTTCTTTTTGATACATAGTGGCAAAATTAGATCGACATTTTAGTTTGTTGATCTGTGTGTACGTTTTATTGATACAATACAGTAAGTAAGAGGAATACCAGTCTCTTTGAACCTTTGTTCCATCTGTCAGATAATACATTCGCTGAGATAATTTCTTTGGAATGTAACTATCTGATGTGTGATCGTACTGACTGGCACGATATAAAATCGGTACCTCAACATACATCCCACCTGTTGATTCAAAAAGCTGCTTTGCTTTGCCTGCAGGTAGCCGGGGCAACGAATTTTTTATGGATCTTCCGAAGCGCGTTTTTTCGCTTCATTCGTCCATTCTTATCGACCGGAGTCTCTGGATTTGCTCCTTTTTTGTAGTTTCTTTGCATTTGGCGGTTCTGTGATAAAACAGTCTCCCAAGGATCGAAGGTGATTGACCTGCTCACGGATCGCTAATGACCGATTTTCTGCTGCAATCCGACACAGTTTCTGATGTCTTTGTCTCAATTTCTGGTATCGTTTTGAAAAGATCCATCGCTTGTGACCTTTCTTAACGGTACCATTTTCGTTGTAATTATTCGGATTCATCGCCCTTCGGGATCGTTCCATTGCTCGCAAGATCAATGCTTCCTGTTTTTCCACATACTGAATTGAATTTCCTCTTTCTGCCAGATTTTCAAGTCCTACTTCTGTATTTGAAGTATACGCAATTGTCTGCGTTCCGATATCACATCCCACATTTCCTTTTCCATAGGAATGTCTTGGTGTGCTGTCTTTTCTTCTTTTTGAGATTGCTTTTCCTTCAACTGTTATATGTACATAGACGCGAAGCCGTCCGCGAATCCTTTTTACAGACGAGGGAAGCAAAACAAGGTCTAAAGGTATCCGTAATGATTCCTTTTGACATCTGATCCACCGCATGAGCATCCTGTAGTTCTGGTTCTGCCAAATATGCAAGAATTGCTTTTTCTTCATCCCAAAGCCACAAATCCTTTGCTTTATATTTACAGGGAATTGTAACCTTTCCATACTTCACAATCAGCCCTGACTGAGAAGAATCAATGACAAGCCCGCGTGTGGATTGTTTTGCCCGGATCTCCTGAAGATCGCCGCGCTTTTTGAAATGTAACTTTCTTCCGCTCGAATACAATATCGTTTCAATTGCAGCCCAAATATCTTCTGCACGGGAAAGAGCAAAGATGCTTTGAAGATGATACGTTTCTTTTAATTCCATCATTTTGGTCCGGCAAAAAATCCCATGTCACCTGATAAGACTCTCTCATCTGATTCATTGAATTGGTAAGTTCAGCGCGTTCCTTTTTCAGGTGATTCAGCTTTTGTGTTTCCTCATCTGATAGAACTTCTTTCTTTTCCAGTGCATGGATTGGATCCGATACTTTTCCATACAGTTTCTGCAAGGCACGATATCTCTTTGTGCGCAAAAGCTGCTCCAGATTTCGTTCCATAATACCGAGGAGTTCATTTCCACATTGGCGCAGATGGTCGGCATCCGAAAAAATGCGTCGCTTTTCATCTTCGCTTATATCAGCTTCAAACACGACAACATGTCGATTTGATTTTTTATGGAACTTACGTAATGCTTTTTGATATTCGTCTGGCTCCTGCTTTTTCCGAATCGCCATAAAACTCCTTTCTTTCCCGGTAATCAACTTAGGAATCTATCGATTGCTTTTTCTTATTAATAGTGAATATATACTCCTCATTACTATAATTAGTATATCATACTTTACAAGAAATCACAAACACGAAATTGATAATTGCCTGTATAATAATTCGACAAAATTCGACATCATTGTCTAATTATTCAACAAAATTTCTTAGCCTGCTAACTGACTTTTGTAATTGGTAAGAATTAGAATCGTTTAACGTCAGGCTCTCCAAACGACAGGATGTTTCATTTGATAGTTACAATGGTTATTACTATGATATTTATTGTCAGTCACGTTCTTCATCCGTCAACTGGCATTTCCCTTTAATTTCTCAATGTGCAAGTTCAAAGAATGTAAATTTTTTTCCCGATTTAATAGCATGAAAATTTTTTAATTAAATGTGCCTTTTATGCTGTTAGATCTGTTATATTCAGAAGATATCGACATTAAAGATTTAGAAAAATATTTCTTGGCTTCATCCCAGGGGCAAGCCCTGGGTTTTCGCCTCAAAAATTTTATAACAGATCCAAGTGACTCTGGCAAAATAAATTTTGTAACAAGCTGCAGCGGTGTTGCCCCCATTGCCAGTGCAGCTTCTAAAATGCCATTTCCTGTATCGAGAAGGGAATTTTCAAATAAGCGTGTCAAAAGCGGTATCGCGTTTACTGTAAGAGGCACAATTGCTGCTGTTGCTCCAATTCTCGTTCCTATTAAAAACTTTGTAACTGGCATAATTGCAACCAGAAGAACAACAAATGGTGTACTTCTTACAATATTAATTATCACATTGATGATATTATAAATCACCACATTCTGGTATAACCCGCCCTTTCTTGTAAAGATCAGCACGATTGCCAGAACAAATGCGACAATCGTTACAATAATCAGGGCTATTCCAACCATGTATAATGTCTCTGCAAATGATGTTAACAGCTTATCATTTGATATTCCAAGAAATTCTTCAAGTGCCATATTTTTTCTCCTTTGCGTCTTCCTTATTGATTCTCTTTAACAGCTTGAGGATCGCTTTTGTCGTTTTTGGATCAAGTGCACTAGTTGATTCATCGCTAAGCAAAATAGATGGATCTGTTGCCAAGGCTCTTGCAATTCCTACTCTTTCTGCACAGAAAAGATAAAATTTGTTTTCTTTTTGTTTTCTTTTCTGTTGGTTGAAAGTATAGCAAAATGCCCACAATTTTCATCGTGAGCTTTTACTTTAACTATTTATTTTGATACCAGATTGCTACGTGCTTTGCACTCTCGCAATCTTCAAAAACATTCGTAATCCGCTCATTTTTCTTGAAAAATTGGCTACTTACTCATATTTTCGGCGAGTCAAGAGTTCAAAAAAGCCTCTTGTAAGCAAGCTTGCATCGGCTTTCTGACCTTTTGACCCTGGTATCATTTATATTTCAGCGTAATAATATCGCTGTCCTTTTTTGTATCCATATGAAAAATGATATATCATAAAGTTTCTTTAAATTTTCTTCACATAGACATTCATTTGTATTTCCTGCTGCAATTACCTGCCCGTCTTTTAGCATAATCAGACGATCACAATAAATTCCAGCCAGATTGATATCATGAAGCACCATAAGCACAGATACGCCTTCCTGTCTGTTTAATTCCAAAAGCGTCTGCATGATTTCAATTTGGTTTTTAATGTCAAGGCTTGCAATCGGTTCATCAAGAAGCATCCAGGGTGTGGTTTGTGCTACTGCGCGTGCAATCACAATCTTTTGTTTTTCGCCGCCGCTTAAGATAGCAAAGTTTTTTATCCTTAAGTCTATTTGCTTTGGTGAGCGAAAAGCACGTAAAACTGCTTCTTTATCATTAACAGATGTTCCCCAAAAAGCGTCCCTGATATGGTGTACGCCCTGTCATAACGATCTCCTCTGCCGTAAAGTCTGTCTCAAGATCTGCTTTTCTGCGGCACAAAGGATAACAGCCTTGCAAGCCTTTTTTCGCGAATAATCGGCAGCCGACACATCACCAATTTTCATACTTTCTTTGCTCTCTGATTTTTAAAAATGCGAGTACATGACGCAGAAAGCTCGATTTCCCGGCTCCGTTTGGCCCGATAATTCCATAGATATGACCTGGTTCAAGAGTAAGCGTGATATCTTTTAAAATTGGATGATCTATCCCTTCTGGTGTCCAAGTCAAATGATTGCTTACAATGTCTACTGATTTGATTGAATTCATTCCTAGTGCAGATTCTTTTTTCGCCTCTTTGCCCACTAAAACACATTTTCTCTTTTTTCATGCCATCTTCCTCTTAATAAGCAGAATCAAATATGGTGCCCCGACAATTGCTGTCAGCACACCAACTGGCAGTTCTCCCGGTGCAGTCACAGTACGCGCTAACGTATCGCAAATCATCAAGAAAAATCCGCCTCCAAGAATCGCCCCAGGCAAAATTCTTCGATAATCATCACCAAGCAAAAATCGTACAATATGAGGAATCACTAGTCCGACAAAATCCAATCACACCGCTGACGGAAACACATGCGGCAACCATCACCGATACTACTAAAATCAAAAATTCGGCGTATACGCGCTGTCTCGATACCAAGACTCTGTGCCGTCTCCTCACCCATCGCCATCAAATTCAGATCCTTTGACAAGACAATGCAGACACAAAGACAAATCATTTCACAGATCGCCACATAACAAACCTTCACCCACACTGCAGCTGAAAAGCTTCCCATCGTCCACAGATAGACTTGTTCAATCTTATCATGATTAAGAGACATAAGAAGTGACATCACAGCTGAAAAAAATCGTACTGATTGCCGTTCCTGTAAGAAGGATACCTATTGTCTTTGCTCCCTTTTTCATGCCTCCAATCAAATATACTAGCATAATTGTTAAAATCGCACCAATAAAAGCACACACACCAATAGTTCCAATCCCCAAAACACTCACCTGTACGCCAAAAAGAATAGCAATCGTTGCGCCAAGTGCGGCACCTGAGGATACACCTAAAATATGCGGATCAGCGAGTGGATTTTGAAAAAATCCCCTGAAACACGCCTCCCGCTGCCGAAAGTCCTGCACCAACAAGTGCTGCAAGCAAAACTCGAGGCAGGCGAACCTGCAAAATTATATAGCGCTGCATCGTGCTATACGCTGATATATCCACAAATTGGCCTATTCCTGGAATACCAGACAGCGCAAGCTTAATGCTCCCTATTATGCCAATCTCTGCAGATCCAACACTTAGGGAAATGGCAGCTCCCACAAAAAGAAGAGCTGCCATGCAAACATAAATATACAAATATGTTTTTTTCTTTTCCATTACTTTTCTAATGCTGCCTTTACGTAAGCAACCTCATCGGCCTTTGCGTTACAGTTAAATATCTGACCAAGTGTGATTACAGTCTCATCATCTTCTGCATCAACATAGATAACAGGAATATTGGCATCGTCAAACTTTGCCTTTTCCTCAGCAGAATACTCGGCATCTGCAACAACAACTGCCGGAGCCTCTAAAACAACGTCCTCAACACTTTTTTTCGTTCATACTCGGCATCCTCACTAACTATACCGATTTCCTTTAACAGATCGAAAACTTTCTCGTTTGCAGCGTAAACGCTCTCTGGGCAAGATTCGATATTGTACTCTACAACACCACTTTTTTACATTAACCGGATACTCAGTCTCTGATGGGAAGCACTCTGGATGAAGCATCTGTACTAACTCTACAACAGCATCTGCATTTCTCGGTCCCTGACGATCAAGCATGTTAGTATCAATAGTCTCTACAAAACCATTCTTTACTGCACTCAGCTCAGTATACGGATCTGTTGTGCAGAAACCTTCCTCATTATAAGCATTTAAGATAACATACTGCGGATCCTTCTCCAGAAGTGTCTCTGTGGAATATGACCATCCCTCCACATCTGATGCAATGTTGTCACCGCCTGCCGCTGTCAGAATACCATTTACGAAAGTATCTCCTCCAGCTGTATAATCGCCGTACTCACCGTATCCAACTACATAATAAACTGTCGGATTCTCATCAGCATTTGCCAGACGATCAGAAACATAGTCCATCTTTGTCTGCATTTCATCAAC
>ENA-OQES01000652-OQES01000652.1-human-gut-metagenome-genome-assembly--contig:-NODE-652-length-14031-cov-3.014169_pt1 | contig 14031 bp, 14 predicted proteins | sample MGYA00242798_ERZ504641 | MGnify/ENA primary metagenome ERZ504641 (study PRJEB26092, sample SAMD00036327) | human gut metagenome | host: Homo sapiens | study: EMG produced TPA metagenomics assembly of... | reverse complement strand
GCATGGATGCAACATAATCTCCATATCCGGTTGTTTCCAATATCTTCCAGAGCAATTCATGCATCGGTGTATACGGTACAATCTTTCTAAAGTCATCCATCTGATCCAGACATTTTTGAAGTTTCAGTTGTATATCCGCATTCTCTCCTTGTTCTCTGTACTTCGTCACACTCTCAAAGAATGCAGTATCCGGATATGCACACCGTATTTCTGCCAGTTCTTCCTGAGATAGTCCGGCAAATGCTGAACTTAAGACAGCAGTAAGTGGAATATCCTGCCTTCTGTTATCCAAGACCCTCAAATAATCCATGAGCACCCCAATTTCCTGAGTCTGAAAATATCCCTCGCTTGTTCCTGCATAAGTCGGTATTCCTTCCCGGTTCAACACTTCGGTAAATACATCAGCAAATCCTTTGATACTTCTCGTCAGGATTACAATATCCGAGTAACGCACATTCCGAAGTTCCCCTGTCTCTTTATCTGTAACTTTCTGTGAACGCAGAAGTTCCCGGATACGCATTGCGATCATTCTTGCCTCCAGTTCCCTCTCGGAAGGAATTTTCTCCTCAAAGTCTTCCTCTTTTGACAATATTTCCAGGTCACTGTTCATCACAAGAATCTCTGTCTTAACATTGTCATTTTCCGGATATTCAGCTCCCGGATAAAGAGCTGCCTGATCATCATAGACGATTCCGCCCAGTTTTTCAGTCATGATCTGTCTGAATATAGCATTGGCACTTTCAAGTACTTCTTTCCGGCTTCGAAAATTCTTGTGCAGATCAATTCTCTGCGTCTTACTTTCTTCTATATTATATGTGCGGAATTTTTCCAGAAATAATTCCGGTCTGGACAGACGGAATCTGTAAATACTCTGTTTTACATCCCCCACCATAAATATATTGTATCTTCCGCTTCTGCAGCCAGATACACTGGTAAGAATTGCTTCCTGGATCAGGTTACTGTCCTGATACTCATCAATCATGATTTCTTCAAACTGCTTCTGATATTCTTCCGCTATTTTGGACGGAACAAAACCATTTTCCGTCTTCTGCGTCAGAATCCTCAGTGCGTACTGTTCCATATCAGAAAAGTCGATCATATTCTGGGCACGCTTCTGCTCTTCGAATCTCTCTGCAAAAAGCCGCACCAGATCCGCCAGTTCTTCCATTGCCGGAGCACATACCCGAAGATCTTCCACCAGTTCTTCCGGACTTTCATAGAAATACTGGGCGCTCATATTTTTCACAATCCCTTTGACCATTTCCCTGATCTTTTTGACCAGGTCAATCTTTTCTTCTGATACTGTTTTATCCTTGTTTGCTGCGATCCTCGCCCATTTTACATTCGAAAATGCTTCCGCAAGACTTTTATAAGACGCCCTGTTACACAATTCTTCGATGACCTGCAGATCTTTTTCTAGTGTTGCTTCATATACGGCAGGCCCTTCCGGACTTAATGCCACATTTTCCGCATAGATAAGCAGTTCTTTTGCATCTTCCAGATTCTTTCTGATATCTCTCATCACTTTCTTCATGATGCTGCTTCCTTCCAGTGCCTTTACATCCGGGATTTCATAGGCTTTTACACAGGAATCCAGCCATGCTTCACTGTCCGGATAACTTCTGGAAAACTCATAAATTTTAAGTATCAGATCCTCAATCATTTTTTATCATTCCGGCCGGTACTGTACGCTGCGGTAAAGTCAAGAAAACGCTTACTGCCTTCCTGATATTTTTCCTCCAGCATATCTTCCAGTACATCATGTCTTAGGAGCTTTAATTCGCCTTCTTCACCAATTCTGAATCCCGGATCAATATCAATCGCATGAAAATGATCACGGATCACGGAAAGGCAGAAACTGTGTATCGTTGTGATCTGCGCATTATGGATCAGAGTAGCCTGCTGCTTCAGATGTTCATTATCCGGATATTCCATCAGTTTCTTTTCGATTGCCAGCCGGATTCTTTCTTTCATTTCCGATGCTGCTGCCTCCGTAAAAGTAACGATCAGAAGTCGGTCCACATCCATCGGAGGGTCATCTTTTGTCAACATTGTGATGATTCGTTCTACCAGAACTGCCGTTTTCCCGGAACCTGCTGCCGCTGATACCAGAATATTGCGATTCCGTAATCGGATTACTTTCTCCTGTTCTTCCGTCCACTTCACACCCATGGCTATTCTCCTCCTTTCTGCTCCATCCGCATTGCTTCCATTGCTTCTTCTTTTCCCGTTGTTCCTATATCACGATATTCATATCCCGGGATTTTCACGTCGAAGCCGCACACCTGCCGGTATGGACAATAATCACAGCCGCTTTCCTGTCCTCTCTTATATGGAAGTGCTCCTACATCTCCATTTAATATCTTTGTTCTTGCATCTTTCATCTTTTTCCGGGCATGTACCATCATTGCCTGGAAATCCTCTCCCGCAACTACTTTAGAGTATCCGGACACACTGCCGTTCTTATTATATTTCACCGGGACTGCCATAGATTCTCCCGTTGTATCCCGGTCCAGATGCTTAAGGATCTCTGCCTTTAACGGTATGATCCCGTCTGGTTTCAGCTGCTTTAAGACTGCCTGTTCTGCTTCTTCTTTATCTTTCGTCTTATCTACAATCGGATCCTGGATCCGATAATAAAATACGCCCGCAGGAACAACTTCTTTCTCCGGGTGGCGTTTCTTCTGAAATTCTATTGCCGCATCCATATAGATCATAAGCTGAAGCTGCAGGCCGTGATACAATGCTACGATATCAAACGCCTTGCTTCCAGTCTTATAATCCATCACCTTAACATATACCTGTTCTTCGGTTTCACACACATCTACTCTGTCGATCTTTCCTCCAAAGAAACGAAGCTCATATGCCTCCGGCACAAAATCTCCTGCCTTAAGCTGATTCGTAAGTGCCCATACTGTGCGTTCCAGCATCTGTTTCATCCTGACGATCAGTTGTTCATTTCTCGCCGAACTGTATAACACTGAGTTACCATAGTCTGTGATCGCTGCCTCCACACATTCATCGATCAGTTCTTTCCTCTGTTCTTCTGTCAGGATCGTCCAGCCGCCTGCTTCAGATGCTTTTTTTTAGAAAATAATTCCAGGGCACTGTGACATACATTTCCAAGATCCACTGCTTTAAACTCATATACTGGCCGTTCTTTCAGACGTAATCCATATGCAAGGAAATGTGCACACGCACAACTTGCATACCGTTCCATTCGGGTAATACTTCCTTCGAAATTTTCACCGTAAAGCTGCTTTGCAACGCTTTCCGACAATGGATCCTCCGGACGTCTGTAGTACCATGCCGTTAAAAGTTCGTCTACGTTTTTCTTTCCACTTTGGATCTTTCTGATACCAGGTATAAAGCTCCTGCCATGTGACATCCAGACTTTTTCTCCTGAAGACCACGGATCAGATATTTTACCCCTGCTTTTTTCCGTCAGTTCTTTTTGCACCAGTTCCTTCTCATCCTCGTCCCGTACCTTCACATCCGGATACAGACGCAATAATTCCTGAATCAGATAGGAAGGTCTTAATGCCTTCCCGTCCGCGGACACCTTGCTGTAATATACCTTAAGCTTTTCCGATGGTTTCGTCAGATTCATATACAGATAGAACTTCTGGACATAAGCTTTTTCTTTACCTCCCGCAGACAACGCATGATCAGCCTGACGGAACTTTTTCTCTGTCGCGTTCAGACAGAAGTCCCGTCCTTAAAAGCGCCCCCGGCAGGAAACAGTCATTGGCTCCCACTAAAAAAGAGTGCTCTTATATCTTTCAGTCTGGTCCTTTGCATATTTCCGGCTACCACCTGATCTACACTTGGCGGAATAACGCCGACCCTTGCTTCTTCAAGACCTGCATCCAGAAGTTTACAATACTCACTTAAGCCCACCGGTTCCTCTCCAAGAAGTGCCACAAATTTATCAAACAACTCTATGATGATCCGGTAAATCTGAGAATATTCCTTTGCCAGAGCCAGTTCCCCTGCCTCTTGAAATTCTTCTTCTGTTTTCTTAAGTCTTTCCTGAATATTCTCCTGAACCATAAATTCATATACTGCCAAGGTAATATCTTTTACGGTTTTCCTCATTTTGGTTTTAAAACAAACATCAGATTATCCACATTTTTCTACCATTTGTACTCGATAATGATTCAGCCTCTCCAGTTCCTCTTCTTCCATCCCTTTCATACGACGGATCCATCGGTTCTGCCAGCCCTTATAGCCCCGGATTCCGAGTCCGATCACATAATTTTCCAGTTCATCGACCTCTTCATAACTAAATCCTGCAAGATTCGTCCGCAGGAAACGGAATACACTTTCATAAGAGAAATTCTTCTCTGCCATATTCAGAAGACTTCTCAGGTATTCTACAAATGAATTCAGCAGAATACTTCTCTTATGATCCATAAATACAGGAATTCCATATGTTTCAAATGCCTGTTCCAGATAGTCTCCATATACATTCATATCACTGACTATGACACCAATCTCACGATAACGGTATCTTTCTTTTCTTACCAGTTTCCTGATCTCTTCTGCTACAGCCATTGCTTCTTCTCCCGGATTTCGCGCCACATGAATTCCAAGATTTTTCACTTCTTTTTCATATGTTCCTGCTCCATATCTGAAAATATTCCGCTCCAGAAATGCCAGCTCTTTATTTTTCTCAAAACGCTTTACCGGATATCCATACAGGCAGACCGGTTCCTCTACCGCAATGTGTTCTTCCCTCGCCAGACTGATTAATGTTGTCACCATCTGCTTGCTCAGTCCAAACAGCTGATATGGATGTCTGTAAGAATATGGATTCTCCCTTTCATCCATGATAACCGTTATCCATACACCCTTACAATATTTCATAAGCTCCAGAATCAGCCTGTTCTGCACCGGTGTAAAGCCTGTAAATCCATCCAGTACCACTGTGCTGTTCTTTAAAAGCTCTGATTCTCTAACTTCTCGGCTCAGCACATCTAACAACTCTTCCTTTGTGATATAACGTTCTCTTAAATAATCCTGAAAACCATCATATAAAAGCCGGATGTCTTTTAATTTATAATATAACCTGGATTCTTCATCCAGCGAATCTATCATATCATCCAGTTCTTCTTCCCCGATATCATATTGTGTAAATTCCGAAATCACGGATTTGACCTCAGAGATATACCCCAGTTTCTTAATATTCCCCTTTAGGACAGTCAGTTTATCCTCATAATTCCCTGCGATCTTTCGCAGGATCAGATTCTTTCCCTCATCATCCAGTACCGGTATTTTCTTTACTCCGGTCTCTTCAAACACACGGTATGCAAGACGTGCAAAGCTCAATACATCAATATTCATGATTCCGTGTCTCGGATGCATACGAACCAGATCTTTCTGTGTCTGCATTGTAAACTGCTCCGGTACAAGCACTATGAAATTCTCCTGTGGATTTTTTTCAGATTCTTCTATGACATGCTGATATAAATACGTTGATTTTCCTGAGCCCGACGGCCCAAATACAAATTTTAAAGGCATAAGGTTTCCTCCTTATGCCCTAGTATAACACGAATATATGTTTGTTGTATACATATTAGTCTACAATGCGCGAAGTCTTTCTGCAAATTCATTGCTTAATGTTACCTTTGCAATATAGAAGACATCACCTGTCATATATACATTCCAGTCATCTTCTACTTCTACCTGGAGTTCTCCTCCCGGCATATGAACGATCACTTTACTGTTAGTCAGCCCCAGTTTGTATGCAACTCCTGCCGCTGCACAGGCACCTGTTCCGGATGCTCTTGTATAACCTGCACCTCGTTCAAAGATCTCGATTGCGATATTTTCCTTATCGATCACCTGCATAATCTGTGTATTGATCCTGTTTGGGAAATATCTTGCGATCTCGGAATAATCACCGATCTTACATACCAGTGGTTTTGAGATCTCCCGCATCGGAATGACACAATGAGGATTACCGATCGATACGCAGGTAACCGGATACAACGTTCTTCCAAATACCATATCCTCATTGATCACTTCTCGTCTTTCTCCAATAACAGGAATCTCATCACTCCAGAAAGATAATTTTCCCATCGATACACGCAGGCGGCTTCCGTCCTCATTTAAAAATGTAACTTCGACCGGACCGTTTCCTGTATATAATTTAAAATTCTTTTTCTGTACATAACTTGCATCTTTCAGATATTTTGCAAAAATTGCGGACACCTATTTCCACTGGTCTCAGATTCACTTCCGTCCGGATTCCATACTTTTACGTGCATACCGTCTTCTTTCAGAATCGGGCCTTCAAGTACTCCGTCTGCTCCCAGTCCCTCATTACGGTCACAGAGCATTTTTACATTTGCCTCATCCAGTTTTAATTCGTTATGATTCGGATCAAATACCAGATAATCATTGCCAAGTCCATGATAACGTTCTACTACTACCTTCATCTTTTTTTTGCCTCCTGATCTTTGTTCCCAGCTTTTTTCATATTGATCGCTTTTATATTTTCTGTTCTATATATCTTTATCATAACAGGCATTATTTCCATATTCTACGTAAATAATGCTGTATTTCTTGCAAATAATGCCGTTTTCATATAAACTTTCTATAGACAGTCCAATATATATCCGGGGAGGTACAGATAATGGAACAATATGAGAAAAATGGATACCTGAACAGCGAATTCCGTCTCTTTCATCTGACAGATCAGGAGACAAAAGAAGTAGACTACCACTATCATGACTTTGATAAGATCACCATCTTCATCCGTGGCAAAGTAAATTACATGATCGAGGGCCGTTCTTACGATCTGAAACCTTATGACATTGTACTTGTAAAACAAGGCGATATCCACAGACTGACCGTTGACAATTCCTGCCCATATGAAAGAATCATTGTCTATATCTCACCTAATTTTATGAATGCTTATCAGACAGATAATTATGATCTGAGTTATTGTTTTCAAAAGGCTGCAAAAGAACATTCCAATGTTCTGCGTATCCCATCTTTCGAAAAAACGCTCTCTGTTTCGTTCTATCTCTCAGTTGGAGCATTCGTTTACGGATGGCGGCTATGCTTCCGAGCTTTACAGACAGGTTATGTTTCTGGAATTTATGATACATCTGAACCGGGCCGTAAGAAAGAACCGGCTCGAATATATCGATACTGATAATTGTAATGAAAAGGTGCTCGCCATCCTTGATTATGTAGGCGAACACCTCTGTGAAAATCTGTCAATCGATCTGATCGCAGATCAATTCTATATCAGTAAATATTATATGATGAGATTATTCAAGCAGGAGACCGGTTATACTCTGGGACAATACATCTCCCAGAAACGGCTCCTGCTTGCGAAAGAACTTTTATCTACCGGTGCGCCTGGCACACAGGTTTGTTATGATTGTGGTTTTAAAGATTACTCTACCTTCTCCAGAGCTTATAAACAATTGTTCGGTGTTACGCCTTCGGGCCGTACCTGTCCGTAAAGTTCTGCCGGAACAAAAGCCCTTACAAAGATACCATCTTCCCGGTATTCTTCTTCCTGCAGTTCCCCGTACTTTCGGATCAGTTGAATCTTTCCTGCCTCTTTATATGGATAAAGTGCCTCAATCTCTACTTTCTGCTCCCTTAATACTGCTTCTACAGCTTGAAGGAATTCGGTAATTCCTTCCCCTGTCCTGGCTGAGATCTTCACATAATAGTCTGCATGAAGATCTCTCGGCACCCAGATATCCTCCATACGGTCGATCTTATTAAATACTGTGATAACCGGTTTGTCTTTCACACCCAGATTCTGAAGTGTTTCATACACTGTATGCATCTGCTCATCCATCTGCGGATTAGAAGCATCTACTACATGCAGGATAATATCTGCATATCTGGCTTCTTCCAGTGTACTTCTAAATGCCTCGATCAGATGATGCGGAAGTTTTCTGATAAATCCTACCGTATCTGTCATCAGGATTTCCTGACCACTTGGCAGCTTCAGATCTCTGGTTGTTGGATCCAGGGTTGCGAATAATTTATCCTCTGCAAGAATCCCTGCACCGGTCAGCGTATTCAGAAGTGTTGATTTTCCCGCATTCGTATAACCAACAATCGCGGCCACCGGAATATGACTGCGGCTTCTCTGCTCTCTTGTTACTTCTCTGTGCTTCTTTACATCTTTTAATTCACGGTTAAGCTGTGCGATCCTGCTCTTGATCAGACGCCTGTCCATCTCAAGTTTCTTTTCTCCCGGGCCTCTGGTTCCGATTCCTCCTCCAAGCCTCGACATAGCCTTACCAAAGCCCGCCAATCTGGTCTGCTGGTACTTTAACTGCGCCAGTTCTACCTGAATCTTGCCTTCACTTGTAGATGCTCTTGCCGCAAAGATATCCAGAATGATCAATGTTCTGTCCATTACTTTTACATCCAGTTCGTCCTGCAGATTCTTCATCTGTGCCGGAGAAAGTTCATCATCACATACGATTCCTGTCGCCCTAAGCTCCCAGATCATACTTTTCAGTTCTTCAATCTTTCCTTTTCCGACATAGGTTCCCGGATGTTGCTGTTCTCTGTTCTGAATGACCATTCCGACGGTCTCAGCTCCTGCCGTGGACACCAGATCTTTTAATTCTTCCAGAGATTCTTTTGTATCATCCTGATCTGAAAGTGATACACCGACCAGTATTACTTTTCTGTTTCATTTTTATTTCTATCATACTGTTCCCATTTTCTATAGATTCATTCCATTTATCTTGTTTTCAGAAACTCGGCCTCATTTTTTTGCCGATTTGTCATTCGGATAATTTTCCAGATACTCTTCCAGTTTTACCTTTGCACTTTCCCAGTCTTCCATCTGTTCATATGCAACAATAATATTGTACTGCATCTCTTTTTTCATCTTTTTACCGGAATCTTCCTGTGCCAGGCCAAGATTATAATAATTTAATGCCTCTTTCGCTTCTCCGAGTTTCAAATCACAGTTTCCAATCATATTATAGATGGTTCCCGTCTTTTCGGCATCATTTTCCAGTGCTTTCTTAAAAGCTTTTCTTGCACCTTTGTAATCCTTCTTTTCCCATTTGGCAATTCCAATGCCACGATAGGCATCCCCGACATTTTTCTTCTTATCTACTGCCTGTTCAAACTGTTCGATTGCCTGATCATATTTTCCGTCTTCTAAGTATTCTACCCCTTTTTGGGATGAATTGCCGCAGGCTGTCAATAATACACCTGTGCAAACGACCACAAGTAATGCCTTAATTTTCTTCATACTTTCCTTATATTCTCCTCATCTACTCAATCTGCCAGTCAATTGGCTCTACTCCGTGAGCTCTCAGATAATCATTGGTCTGACTAAATGGCTTACTTCCGAAAAATCCACGATATGCGGATAACGGACTCGGATGCGGGGCTTTCAGGATCAGGTGTTTGGGATTCGTAAGCATCCTTGCCTTTCTCTGAGCCGGTGCTCCCCATAAGATGAAACGATCGGACGATCCTGACTGTTTAATGCCATGATAGCTGCATCTGTAAATTCTTCCCATCCAATATCTTTATGCGAATTGGCCTGATGCGCCCTTACTGTTAATACCGTATTTAACATCAGGACTCCCTGCTCAGCCCACTTGGTCAGGCAGCCGTGATTGGGGATCGTACATCCCAGATCATCATGCAATTCTTTATAGATATTCACCAGTGACGGCGGAATATCTACTCCTTTCTTCACAGAAAAGCAAAGTCCGTGTGCCTGTCCTACATTATGATATGGATCCTGTCCCAGTATAACCGCTTTTACATTATGTAAAGGTGTCAGATGAAATGCATTAAAAATATCATCTGCAGGCGGAAATATCTGTCTTGTTCCTGTATTCTTCGTTGACTGTTTCAAATAATTTTTTATAATATGGCTTTTTTAAACTCTCCTTTCAGTAGCATCCAGCCTAGTCATTATTAATTGCTGCCATGTTTTACACTATCCTTTTTCCTCTTATCTTTGTTCATTCTTACAGACGAACGGATACACCTTTTCCTCTTAAATATTCTTTTACTTCTCTGATCTCCAGTTCCTTATAGTGGAATAATGATGCTGCCAGAGCCGCATCTGCTTTTCCTTCCGTCAATGCATCGTAAAAATGTTCCAGACTGCCGGCACCTCCGGATGCGATCACCGGAATATTCACTTCCCCGGCAATTGCTTTCGTAAGTTCCAGATCATATCCGGCTTTTGTTCCGTCACAATCCATACTTGTCAAAAGGATCTCACCTGCTCCAAGCTTCTCCACTTTTGAAGCCCATTCCACCGCATCAATTCCTACATCGATCCGTCCGCCATTCTTATAAATATTCCAGCCACTTCCATCTTCCCGCTTCTTTGCATCAATTGCAACAACTACACACTGGCTGCCGAACTTTTCTGCTGCTTCTGATATCAGATTCGGTGTATTAATTGCAGATGAATTAATTGAAATCTTATCCGCACCTTCTCTTAAGAGTGCCTTAAAATCATCTACTGTACGGATTCCTCCGCCAACTGTAAATGGGATGAATACGTTTTCTGCCACCTTGCGTACCATATCTACCACTGTACCTCTGGCATCCGATGATGCTGTAATATCAAGAAATACAAGCTCATCTGCACCTGCTTTATCATACGCTTTTGCAATCTCAACCGGATCTCCGGCATCTCTTAACGATACAAAATTTACTCCCTTTACAACTCTTCCGTTATTTACATCCAGACATGGAATGATTCTTTTTGTATGCATAATGATGTCCTCCCTATAATTCCACAAAGTTCTTTAATATCTGAATTCCGATATCACTGCTTTTTTCCGGATGGAACTGGCATGCGAATACATTCCCCTGTTCTACCGAAGCATGGATATGTGTACTGTATTCTGTCGTAGCAGTTACAATTCCCTCATCTGCTGCTTTCAAATAATAAGAATGAACAAAATATACATAGGAATCTTCCGGAATCCCTTTGAATAATCTTCCATTATTCTGGAACTTCAAAGAGTTCCATCCCATATGTGGAATCTTAAGGCCTTCCTTATCCGGGATTCTTAGTATCTCACCTTTCAGAATTCCAAGTCCTTCCACGCCCGGCGTCTCATCACTTCGTTCAAATAATAACTGTAAACCAAGACAGATTCCCAGGAAAGGAGTTCCCTTTGCCGTCACATCCCTGATCACCTCATCAAGCCCATACTGTCTGAGTTTACTCATCGCATCTCCAAATGCTCCGACTCCCGGAAGGATCACTTTATCTGCATTCATGATCGTCTCTCTGTCTCTTGTGATTATTACTTCCTGTCCCAGAAGCTGCATGGCTTTCTCCACACTCTTTATATTTCCTGCATCGTAATCAATAATTGCAATCATCTTGTTGTCCTGCCTTTCATATGTGGTATATCAGGGATATTGTCCCGGACATTCACTTTATATTATTTGTCAAGTGAACTGTTATGGTTTATTGTACATCAAGTTCTAAACCAGAATTCAACTCCATTGTCATAATTCTTTACACCATACTCCTGGTTGAATGATTTCATAATTGCTTTTACGATTGAAAGGCCGATTCCGTTGCCTCCATATTCTCTTGTATGGGCCTTATCTACTTTATAGAATTTATCCCAGATATGAGGTGCATCTGCTTCCGGGATCGGATTACCGGTATTAAATACCGATACTCTGACTTTGCCGTCCTTTTTGCACCATCTTCACTTCGATCACCATATCGCCGCTGACATGATGGCATGCATTACTTACATAATTTCTTACAACCTGCTCTACTTTAAACTCATCTGCCCACGCATAGATGTCCTCTTCTGTGTGCAACATAATCTTGGCACCTGCCTGATCCGCCATGATCTCCATACTCTGCAGAACGCCTTTGACCAGTGCCGTCAGATTAAATCGTTCAAACACGATATCTTCATCACCGAATTCCAGCTGGTTCAATGTCAGCAGATTCTTGACCATCTGATTCATCTTGGACGCCTCATCCATAATAACATCACAGTAGAATTCCCGACTCTCCGCATCTTCATTGACTCCTTCTTTTAATCCTTCGGCATAGCCCTGGATCAGAGCGATCGGTGTCTTTAACTCATGAGATACGTTTCCTAGGAATTCGTTCCTCATCTTTTCCAGCTTGTCTTTCTGTTCGATGTCTTTCTGCAGACTGTTGTTAGCTTTCTTAAGTTCAGAGATCGTGCTCTCCAATTTCTCTGACATCCGGTTAAAGTTCTCTCCCAGTTCTCCGATCTCATTGCTTCCGCCGCTGGTGTATTTCGCATCAAAATCAAGATCTGCCATCCGGTCAGATAATCTCGCAAGCTCCCGGATCGGATCTGTGATTCTTTTTGAGAAATACCAGATCAGAAGAATGGATACAACGATCAGAACACTTCCTATATATAATAAGAAACGATTGGATATCGACGCACTTTCACGCATACTTTCTACCGGACTTCGAAGCAGGAACTGACTGCCGTCATCCAGACTTCCCCACATATCAACATAATAACTCTGATTCCACGGATCCCATGACTGGTTGATCTGATAGACATCCGTAGAATCCAGTGTCCGGCTTTCTTTTTGTGCCTGATTCAGAAAATATCCCATCATCTGATTCTTCAACATATTCTTGTCATGCACATTCGTATGCACATCATTATCCTTTTCAATTACCAGATAAGAAATATTATTCTTTTCAGCGAAATGAATGAGTGAATTATTCTTCTTTGTGCTGTCCCATTTATCTTCATTTGATACGTCATTTAATTTCTCATAAAGTTCTATGAAACGGGATTCCTTCTTACTTATATAATACGGCTCCAGAAATTTTCCGTTGATGAACATCAATGTCACGACCAGACAGATCAACAATCCTACAAAGGATGTGATCATCTGCGTCTTAATCGAATGATGTACACTTTTTATCTTCTGTTTCTTATCTTTACTTATGATCTTCATGCTTCATCAACCTCAAATTTATATCCCATGCCCCAGATTGTCTTAATGTAATTTCCCTTTTCTCCGAGTTTGCTTCTTAATTTCTTTACGTGTGTATCAATGGTTCTTGCATCTCCGAAATAATCATAATCCCATACATTATTCAAGATCTTCTCTCTCGATAATGCAATGCCCTGATTCTCTACAAAGTATGACAGCAGTTCGAATTCCTTGAAGCTTAATTCAATCTCTTTACCATCAATCTTCACCTGATGTGCGGCTTTATCGATTACAATTCCTCCTGCATCGATCTCGTCACCACCGCCTAATACATTGGCTCTTCTTAATATTGCATTGACTCTGGCTACCAGGATCTTCGGACTGAATGGCTTGGAAATATATTCGTCAACCCCCAGAGCAAATCCCTGTAATTCATCTCGTTCCTCTGACCTTGCAGTTAGCATGATGATCGGCACTTTTGATGACTGGCGTACTTCACGGCATACCTGCCATCCATCCATTCTTGGCATCATCACATCCAGAATGATCAGTGCAATATCTTTTTCATCATAAAAGTACTTCCATTGCTTCCATCCCGTCGCCGGCTTCCAATACCTGATATCCTTCTCTTCCAAGGAAATCTTTCACCAGTTTTCTCATTCTGCTTTCATCATCTACTACTAATATTTTCGATCTTATCCATAAGACCCGGCCCTCCTCTTAAATTTATATTTTCCATGATATATTTTTCTTTGATCTTAATTATTATAGCAGAGAACTATGTAGCCTTTGTGAAGTTTCCGGTATATAGAATAAAAAACGTACCCACAGTGTCATATTACTTATGTGGTATGCTCCCCGTCAAGAGGACAATAAAAAATTAATAAATTTTTGTATCGTCAGCCATGCTATGGCTGGCGATATTTTATGCTGCTTTTGTATATTGCTCATGATATTTCATTGGTGTCATTACATGCAGTTTCCTTTGAAGTCGTTGGTTGTTGTAGTAATCTATGTAATTAGCTATCGCAGTAATCAAAGAGCTTCTGTCATTAAAACGCTGTTTATAATACATTTCTCGTTTTAGAA
>ENA-OQES01000651-OQES01000651.1-human-gut-metagenome-genome-assembly--contig:-NODE-651-length-14034-cov-2.910621_pt1 | contig 14034 bp, 13 predicted proteins | sample MGYA00242798_ERZ504641 | MGnify/ENA primary metagenome ERZ504641 (study PRJEB26092, sample SAMD00036327) | human gut metagenome | host: Homo sapiens | study: EMG produced TPA metagenomics assembly of... | reverse complement strand
TGCGGAAAAGAGAGGCCGACAAAACACTCGTCTCACCGCATTTGTAGACCTACCGGGTAGCATTCATAACCTACCGGGTAGCATTCATAACCTACCGGGTAGCATTCATAATCTACTGGGCAGCATGTCTTATCATCAGAACTTCAGCTGATATTCCCACTCAAATTCCTTGTCATTCATTTGATATTGCGGCAGAAGCTGTGGTCCACAGGAATTACTTCCAACACCACTGTTCTTGTAGTCAAGATGCATGGTTACAAAATCGCTTTCCTCAAGCTCATAATTATGCTTCTTTACTGCCAGTTCATAATCAGAGTAGTTAGAAACAGAGAAATCAAAGTTGGTTGCTGCATATGCAGTCACGCCGTTTGTTCCATTTCCAACAGAAGCCTTGCGGCAGTGATAGTGGTTTCCGTTCTCCTGCGGCTTAATGTAATCCTCATGCATATCTTCAACTGTAGATTCAAATGCATCGAACCATGCCAGATGATGCTTATCAATATAGCATTCCTGAGGACCATATCCTAAGTAAGAAACCTGCTGCCAGCTCTTTGGAAGTGTCAGCTCAACACCAAATCTTGGCAGATACGGCATATCAGTATTGCGCTTTGCATCAATCTTGCATGTAATAGTACCAGCACCATCAATTGTCCAGATTACAGTGAATTTCATGATAGACTGAACAGTAACTGCACACAGATTAACTGTGCTTGTGATCTGTACTGTCTGACCGTCAACTGCATACTTTGTTGTGTAGGTGCGTGTCTGGCTGTGATGATAATTTGCACGCTCCCACTCTTCACGGATGTTGCGGTCATTATCAGTTGGTGCACGGAAAATGCTGTAATCCATAGAGATAGTTTCACCGCCGCGCTCAAGTGATGAGAAGATACCAGTAAATGTATCATACTGATAAGTAAAGCCTTCACCGCTTACTGTCAGGAAACGATCACCCTCTGTAACAGTTGGAGCAGTAGCTTCATCAGTAACAGTATTCAGGCGACGAACAGCGCTTCCAGATAATAAGAACTGATCAAAGCCAACTTCATGTCCAGCTGGTACAAGCTCATGAGCAGTCTTTGTAAGGTAAGTCAGCTTCAGGTAGCAGTCAGCTGCTGTCTTTGGCAGAGTAACAGGAATTGTAACCTCTGACTCAGTGTGCGGAGCAGTAGAAGGAACTGCAATTTCACCAGAGCAAAGAAGCTCTCCGTCAGCCTTACACTCATAGGAAAGAGTAATAGCATCAGCCATATCAGTGAAATCAAGCATGTTCTTTAATGCGAGAGTTACCTTGTGTGCGTCAACAAGTCTTGCGCGAACAGGGCGAACAACATTCTTCCATTCATAAACACCAGTGTGCGGTGTGCGGTCTGGATATACAAGTCCATCCATACAGAAGTTTCCATCGTGAGGATACTCGCCAAAGTCGCCGCCATAACCATACATTGTCTTGCCATTTTCAGCAACGCCCTGATTAACTGCGTGATCACACCACTCCCATACGAAGCCGCCGCAGAAGCCATCATATTTCATAATCTGCTGATAATAGTCCTCGATATCTCCAGGGCCGTTACCCATTGCGTGAACAAACTCACACTGGATAAATGGCTTCTTCGGACCTTCCTCAGCAAAGTAGCTGTCAATTTCCTCAGTAGTAGCATACATACAGCTGTAAAGATCAAGCATACTCTTATCAAAGCGATTGGAGTGATCCCATGTAGAAGACTCATAGTGAGTAAGACGTGTTGGGTCATACTCTTTTGTCCAGCGTCCGGCATTCTGGTAAGCATAGCCAAAGCCAGCCTCATTTCCAAGAGACCAGATTAAAACACACGGATGGTTCTTATCGCGGATAACATTTCTCTGAACGCGGTCTAAAACAGCCTCAGTGAAGACACCGCCCTCATCAAGCAGTCCTAATGTGTTCTCACGGTCACTGTGATAGGTGCTTAAATATCCGTGCATCTCAATATCAGACTCAGCGATAACATAGAAACCATAACGGTCACAAAGCTCTGTAAACCACGGCGCGTTTGGATAGTGGCTTGTGCGGATAGCGTTAAAGTTAAACTGCTTCATAAGAGTCAGATCGCGGATTGCCTGCTCCTTAGAGATAGTATATCCAGTCACTGGGTCTGAATCATGGCGGTTTGTTCCGCGGAACTTAAGATTCTGTCCGTTTACATAAACAACGCCATCCTTGATATAAACTTCACGGATACCAACTGCCTGAGTGATCACTTCATCAGCAGTGGAAATAGTTAAGGTGTACAGATATGGTGTTTCAGCAGTCCAAAGCTTTGCATTTAAAACAGTAAACTCATAGACACCATCTGTTAAGACAGATTCACCAACTGGATTTTTTGTCAGCATCACACAGAGTAAGAACTGGGGAAATCTCACCATCAGCTTCAACACTTACACGAACTACACCAGCGCCGCCATCCTTTAAGAATGTGCGTACAGTATAGTCGCGAACAAAGCTCTTAGGACGAGTTAAAAAGCAGAACATCACGGAAAATACCGGACATACGAAGCTTGTCCTGATCCTCAAGATATGTGCCGTCACACCACTTTAATACAAGAACTGCCAGTGTGTTTGTGCCTTCATTAACAAAAGAAGAAATTTCAAATTCGCTGGAAGAATGAGAAACCTGGCTGTAGCCGACAAATTTGCCGTTAACCCATACATAGAAACAGGAATCAACACCCTCAAAATACAGGAAATTGCGCTGGTTTGCAGCCTCAGCTGAGAGTGTGAAGGTAGTGCGGTATGCACCGCTTGCATTTTCCTTTGGAACGTACGGCGGATCAAAACGGAATTGGATAATTTACATTAGTATACTGATGATAATCATATCCGTGGCACTGCCAGCAGGAAGGAACCGGGAATGGTATCCATAGAGGAATCATCAAAATCCGGATTGATAAAATCAGCTGGAACAGCTCCGGATATGGGTAGTAGCCAAAGCGCCAGTCACCAGAAAAGTAATGTAGCGTGGCTGTTTTAGATCCTGACCGTATGGGATGTAGTAGCTGCGGTTTTTCACAGGTACCTAAATGGAGCGTATTAGGATCCTCATAGTTAATTCGGTAATTTCATAACGAAATCTCCTTTCGCATAATAAAATAATATTTCAATGTATTTGCGGATCGCAATCATACTTTTTATGGCTGGATCCGTATGAAATAAGAGTTTCTTCTTATTTTATTAGAAATCTTATAACATAATCAGGTAAATAAGTGCTACAGACAGAATGATCTGAATGATAGCGAAACGAAAAACAGTCTGTGTGTTAGACCATCCCTTTGTCTTGCGGACAAAATCATGGATTGGTGTGCGCACATTCTTTAAAATATGGACATGAATTGTTTTGATTAATGTTAGCTTTACAAGACCAAGACCACCATCGATGATAAGCACAAGTGCAGCTAAAATATAGAGGAACGGATCATGGCACTTAAGAGCTGCAATTGCGATGAAAAGTCCCATGGCACGGGAACCTGCATCTCCCATAAGCATCTTACTTGGTGTAGCAATTAAACCACAGATAGCCAAGCAGGCAGACAACAAACAGTAAGCTTAAATAATCAAAATCTCCAGTGCGTCCCAAAAATTTGGTTTTGCAAAGTAGAAGGTCATGATCGTAATAATCGTTAATGTTCCAGATAGACCATCTACACCATCAGCGCAGTTGGTTACATTAATAGAAATCCAGATCAGCGCGATAGAAAGAACCGCAAAAACAGGAGCTGGGATAGAAAAGCTAGATCCAGTCAGTGCAAGAGTGATCTGATTGCCATTAAAATGAAGATACGTAAATGTTACTAAAAGAGCAACAAGAAAATCAAGAATGCCCTTCTTTAAGCGTCCCCATGAGGTCTTTGCAGCATCGTCAAGATATCCAGTCATCATGCAGCAGATCAAAAGAAGAAGATAGATAATCATCTCTGGATCAACATGTGCGAATAAAACGGAAGTAATAGCAAAAACAAGAACGAAAATAAGTCCGGCACCTCTTGGCTTTCCGGCAGAGAGTGCACCTCCTACGGCAAATTCACGCCCCTGATCCTTTGGAAGATGAGCGCTGCCTTTTGCAAGTGACACGCACGTAAGAAAGAATGCGGCCAGTATGCCGATGAAGGCAATGACGGGGCTGGCAGACTCCCCAAGTAACTGTTGAAACATGGTAAAAAAAACTCCTTTCATTCCCAGGCAAAGAATTGATTATGCCTGTTTTGTAAGACTGCTTTCAGTGTAGCATACTTCTGGCGTTTTGGAAAGAAGATAGTTGTTATTTTCGTCATGAAAGAATTGTATCATGATGAAAATTGTGCTATACTGACGAAAGAACATGTCCTGTGAAAAAGACAGGGAAAAAGAGAACATAATGTGGAAGGAACTGGTTTGATATGGCATACTTATTTACACATTTTATCGGAGAGCAGCCGCAGGGCGAGCAAATTTATTTTTCTTTGAGCAAGGATGGTCTTCACTGGAAGGATCTTCATGATGGAAAGCCAGTAATCTGCTCAGAAGTTGGAGAGTGTGGTCTGCGTGATCCATTTTTGATTCGTAAGGCAGACGGAAGTGGTTTTGTAATTATTGCGACAGATCTTTGCATTGCAAATGGCAGAGGATGGGATGCAGCAGTTAAAACCGGAAGCAAAAATCTGGCTGTTATGGAGTCGAAGGACCTCATTCATTGGAGTAAGCCGGTATTAGTAGAAGTATCAGTGCCAGAGGCAGGATGTACATGGGCACCTGAGGCAATTTATGACAGACAGCAGGATAATTATCTTGTATTTTGGGCATCTATGGTACAGTTAGATGGTGATAAAGAGCCAAAGCAGCGCATTTATGCCGCAAGAACAAAGGATTTTCATGAATTTACTAAGGCACAGGTGTATCTTGAGAAGGATAATCATGTTATTGATTCTACGATGGTGTATGACGATGGCGTATATTACCGTTTCTCAAAGGATGAGACGACAAAGAATATTAAAACTGATACAGCACCAGATTTAAATAAAGAATCATTTACAGATCGCCCTGTCCCAAATCTGGAGGCAATTTATGGAGTAGAGGGACCAGAAATCTATTATTTAGAAGATCAGAAAAAGTGGTGTCTGATCATTGACAGGTTTGCTTCTCATAAAGGATATCTTCCACTTGTGTGCGACAGCTTGAAGACAATGGATTTTAAGCCTCTTGATGAGTCAGAATTTGATATGGGAAAGACTATGAAGCGTCACGGAAGTGTAGTTGTGATTACCGATGAGGAATATGATCGCATGGCAGAGGCTTTTGGATTGGAATAAAAAGTATTAGAAAGTATTGATAAGCAGGAAAAGAAAGTGGCAGGTAAGAGAGAAGAACGAAAGAAGGCCCGTTTTCATTGGCTGGTAACTTCGTGGCTCATAGTAGCATCAGTAATTATAGTTGGTGTGGGCGGAATAATCCTTTTTATGAATGGGTTATATCATAAGGAAATGCGTAAGGAGAACGCACGGATTCCGCAAATGTTAGAATCAAGCAAGGATGCGAAATGGGCATATGCATTTAATGGGGAATTGCAGACAGAAAGTGAGTCACAGTCTGAGTCACAATTAGAAAGTGACTCACAATCAGAGAGCAAATTACAAACAGAAAGTACTGAAGAACAAAGTATTGTAAGCACAGTCATTGAAAAAGAAGAAACACAGACGCAGACACAGGCAGATGTTTCTTCTAAGGCTGAGTCGGCACATAATGTTGTGATCGGAGATGTTAAGTCAGAAAAGCCAACATATGTAAGTCTTGTCGCAGTCGGAGATAATCTTATGCATTATGATGTGTCAATGAGCGGACTTCAGGCAGATGGAAGCTTTAATTACGATTACAATTTTGCTTATGTCAGAGATATTGTACAGGCAGCTGATTTGGCAGTCATCAATCAGGAGTGTGTCATTGGCGGTGATCAGTGGGGAATCAAAGATTATCCTTGCTTTAATGTCCGTACTGAGGTAGCAGCAGCAATTGCAAATGCTGGATTTGACGTTGTACTTGCGGCAACAAATCACGTCCTTGATATAGGAAAGGTCGGCAGTCTTTATATGGTTGATTTTTTTGAGAACCAATTATCCGCAGCTGACGCTTCTTGGTATTCATGACAGTTGGGAGACACGGGACGAGATTCACGTATTGAGAAAAATGGCATAAAATTGGCATGATCAATATACAGATATTTTAAACTGCAAGGGAGATTATAATGCAGATGGACAATATCTTGTCGATATGCTTGACTATGATCGTCTGGCAACATTAATTCAAAGGACAAAGGAAGCCTCTGATTTTGTGATTGTGTTTCCACACTGGGGTACCGAGTACAATTTGGGAACAGATGCTTCTCAGACTGAGCAGGCAACTTTTCTGGCAGCGCAAGGAGTTGATCTTGTAATAGGAACGCATCCTCATGTTGTAGAGCCAATTGATTACATAGATCGTCCGGATGGCGGAAAAATGCTGATTTACTACTCACTTGGAAACTTTCAGTCCTTGCAGCGAAAAGAGGCAACTCTTCTTGGAGGCATGGCAAAGGTAACAATTAAGAAGGATTTTAAGGGAGCAAGAATCGTTGACTTTGATATGGAAACACTTGTGACAGATTATCGCCTTGGCGGTGTACGTGTCACCGATTATTTTGATATCATACAACTTATCCGTGGAGTAAATATTCCAGAGCAATTGCAGAATCAGGAAATATCGGCAATGGCAATGCGAATTTTAACTTAGATTATATGTTCCAGCTTCAGGCCGAGCAGGCAGCGCAGGTACACGAGGCCAGACAAAAGGCAGGACTGGAATAAGTGCGTAAGTGCAGAAAGGGAGGATATGAAAAATGGATAGCACCAAATTCAGTAAACCGATCAGTCTAAAGCGTATTCAGCTTGATGATGGCTTTTGGAAGCCAGAGATGGAGTTGGTAAGAAAGGAAGTAATTCCTTATCAGTGGGAAACGTTAAATGACAGAGTACCAGAGGCAGCACCAAGCTACTGCATGCATAATTTTAAAGTAGCAGGACGGATGAATAAAGAAAAGAGAGAGCTTGGAAGCAGGTATCAGGAGCCAACGTATACATTTCGTGGTTTTGAGGCACTTCCAGATGATCCAAGACATCCTGATGATGATAAGTTTTATGGATTTGTGTTCCAGGACAGTGAATTTTTCAAAGTGGATTGAGGCAGTTGCATATTCATTGACACAGCATCCAGATCCAGAGCTTGAAAAGATTGCAGACGGCGCAATTGATATTGTGTGTGCAGCACAGCTTGAAAATGGATATCTTGATACCTACTATATTATTAATGGTATGGATAAGATGTTCACAAACTTAAAGGATCATCATGAGCTGTACTGCTTTGGCCATTTAACAGAAGGTGCTGTCGCTTACTATCAGGCAACTGGTAAGGATAAGCTGTTAAAGGCAGCAATGCGCTTCGCTGATTTCATCGCATCATATTTTGGAACAGAAGAAGGCAAATGTAAGGGCTATCCTGGTCATGAGATTGCAGAGATGGCACTTGTCCGTCTGTATGAGGTTACGGGTGATGAAAAATACAAAAAGCTGGCTGAATATTTTGTCAACCAGAGAGGTACGCAGCCGTATTACTTTGACAGTGAGGGCAAGGTTACAGAAAAGGAAAAGAAGACAAAGATCCGCTATCAGTATTATCAGGCACATTTGCCAGTGAGAGAGCAAAAACAGCGATGGGTCATGCTGTTCGCGCCGTTTACCTATACATCTGGTATGGCAGATGTGGCAAGACTGACAGGAGATGATTCCTTGTATCAGGCATGCGAGACGCATTTGGAATAACATCACTACAAAGCAGATGTATGTGACTGGAGGAATCGGACAGACGCATCATGGTGAGGCATTTACATTTGATTACGATATGCCAAATGATACTATTTATGCTGAGACGTGTGCATCTATTGGTCTTGTTTTCTTTGCCCGCCGTATGCTTGAGATGAATCCAGATTCAAAATACGCAGATGTTATGGAGCTGGCGCTTCACAATGGCGTTTTAAGCGGTATGGCACTTGACGGAAAGAGCTTTTTCTATGTCAATCCGTTATCTGTCAATCCAAGAAGCTGTCACGATGATCCAGGCAAGCAGCATGTAAAACCTGTTCGTCAAAAGTGGTTTGGCTGTGCCTGCTGTCCGCCAAACTTAGCAAGAGTGATCAGTTCTATTGGTTCCTATGCATACACAGAAAATGAAGATACCTTGTGGGTACATTTGTATGCAGGCGGTACTGTTGAAAAAGAGGTAAACGGACAGAAGACGCAGGTTGTTATTACTTCTGGCTTCCCGTGGGACGGAGATGTGACACTCAAGGTAGAGAGTGAACAGCCAGTTACAATGACAGTAGCACTTCGCATTCCAGGCTGGTGCGGTGAAGATTTTGAACTGGAAGGTGCTGTTGGCAAGGAGTGCCGTATGGAAAACGGCTATCTGTATGTCAGTGGTGAGTGGCAAAAAAGGGGATTTGTTAAAGCTTCGCTTTGCGATGAAGGTAAAGGTAATGCAGGCAGACAGCAGAGTTCGTCAGGATGAGGGCAAGGTTGCCATCATGAGAGGACCGGTTGTTTACTGCTTAGAGGAAGCTGACAATGGACAGGGATTGCCGCTTGTGCGAGTAAAGCCAGATGCCGTCTTTACTGAAGAAAAGACAGATGAGCTTGGCTTTACGATGATTATGCTGCGTGTAAACGCAAAAACAAAGAAGCCGGTAACAGTAGAAAATGGCTTATATCAAACATGGCAAAAGCCAGTATATGAAGGAAAGGAACTTCGTTTCATCCCTTACTATGCATGGGCAAACCGTGGTGAGGGTGAGATGGAAGTATGGGTAAATCAGCTATGATTAAGGTACAGGTAATTAACAAAGAAGGAACAATTATTGCAGAGGCTGTTGGAACAAAGGAAGTAAACTTACCAGTTTCACGTACATATGAAGAAGGGGATCGCGTTGTATTTTTGGCAGATGAGACTCCGGCATTTTATGTATTTCAGGCAGATGATGCATTAGGCGAGGCACTTGTCTATGTGACAGGCGAGGTTTCTTATGAGATTCCATTTGGAGAAAAGAAGGTGTGCTATTCACCGAAGATTTTCTCAGGTGAGAGTCATTTGGTCACTGCCAGAAAGGCAAGAGAGTGGGAATACGAATCATACCGCAATTTGGCAGTAAATGTGATGGATCAGCACGGAGATACTAATTGCTATCCGCACGCAACAGCAAATGTTGAGACTCGCGGTGAGTCTGTGTTTGCAGCACGCAATGCCATTGACGGTGTAACCTCAAATCATTCTCATGGCTACTGGCCATATGGTTCCTGGGGAATCAACAGAAATCCACAGGCAACAATGCGTGTTGACTTTGGAAGAGAAGTAACAACCGATCGTATCGAAATCTATACACGTGCAGATTTCCCACACGATGCATGGTGGACAAAGGCAACTGTACGTTTCTCAGATGATACTACAATGGTTTGTGATCTTGTTAAGACAGACGAAGGGCAGGAATTTACATTCCCGCCCAAGAAAGTTCGCTGGGTACAGCTTGAGGAACTGATCAAGGCAGATGATCCGTCTCCGTTCCCGGCATTGTCACAGCTAAAGGTATATGGTAAGTAATACGACGTTAATAATTTTTTCTTCTTATAGTCTTCTCCAAAACGGCGGATACGCTTACGGCGTCTTTGGTTTGCAGTAAGAGCAGCAGTCAAAAGAAAAACAACAAATAGAATTAATACAATCGCAGCGGCAGCAAACAGTCCGGTCATAAATTTATGATCGCTCTCGATGACTGGCGCTGCGCTTTCGTTTGGTTCATCAAGTGAAGCATTCTGTGTTTCAGATTCAATAGATTCAGAAGTATCATTTTCAAATGAACTGTCCTCAGAGACGTTCTCCTCGATAGAGTTATCAGTGCTAGACGACTCCTCTTGTGCAGCAGCGCTTGCAGCGGCCTTGCCCGCGGCAATTCCTGCCTCTGTGTTTGGTGAGATGTCAAGAAGCATTCCGGTTACGATTGCGCTTGCATCATGCAGATTTTTCTGGACACGGCCAGGAAGCAGTTCATTTAAACGATTCAGATCATCAAATTCTGTATGCATGATCTGACCGCCGGTGGAGGCAAATGCTTCATTTGCTGTCTGATAGTGGCACGTTAAATGTGTTTCATCATTGCCGCCTGTTCCGTCATCATTGCACCAAAGACTTGCTTCCATATAAAGGTAAGGAATGCCCTCCTTTGCAAAATAGTAGCTGTCACTTCCAAGAAGTCTTGTCGGAGACTGAAACTCAGTAACTTGTTCTGGAAGTGTGTAAAGGTCAAGTCCTAGATCATCTGCAATAAGATTAGCTTCGTCATAGACCCATTCACGAGTAAGCTTTCCGTCCTCATCATATTCACCGCCATAACCATAGAGACGATCACCGCCTGCGATGGAATCAATATTGATGCAGCAAAGCACATCATCAAGCAGGTTATTTGTCATCAGGTAGGTGTAGACAAAGCAGCTTGAACCGGCATATGCACCATATTCTTCTGTGTCAAAGAATACAAACTGCAAAGTACAGGGTGTGTCCATATCATAAAAACGGTGGGCAAGCTCAAGAAGAACTGACACTCCAGAGCCATTGTCATCGACACCGGCAGTTGGCATACTGTCATAGTGAGCACCGATTATGATTGTCTTGTCAGACTTACCTGGCTTAGTGACAAAATAGTTGGTTCCTGTAAAGTTAAAATGAGTAAAATCATGTGTAGAAACCTCATAGCCATAGCTTTCAAGCTGTGACTGAATCCACAAACCTGCATTAGTGACATTCTCAGAACGATTGTTTTCGTCATTAATTCGCTGTGGGAAATTCTGATAAATAGCTTCCAGATTTGCGTAAGCCTCAACACCATAGAGATCTTCTGTTTCATTTGCAGCAGATTCTGTATCTTGTGATTCACTAGATGTCATATCTGTTTGTATGTCAGCGCCAAGGGCAGAGGCTGGAGAAAGAAGAATAGCCGCTGACAGCGTGCAGGCAACTAATTTTTTTGAAAAATGTGCGAATGCGCATAATGTAACTCCCTTCCTAATGTGGTATAATAAGTTCGGTATCACATTATAAAAGAATTTAAAGAAAAATTCAACTATTGTTTGACGAAAGGAAAAAGAGAATGAAATTATTAATTGCATCTGACATCCATGGCTCTGCATACTGGTGCAGCAAACTGATGGATGCATATCAAATGAAAAAGCAGACAGAATGATACTGTTAGGTGATATTTTGTACCATGGACCACGAAATGCACTTCCAAAAGAGTATGATCCGCAGCGAGTGTGTGATCTGTTAAATCAAATCAGCGACCGTATTCTTTGCGTTAGAGGAAATTGTGATGCAGACGTAGATCAGTGGCTCATTCATTTTCCGATTATGGCTGATTACAGCTGGATCATGGAAAAAGATCGCGTGATTTATCTGACACATGGTCATGTGTATGGAAAAGATTTCAGAAAAGACGAAAGCTTTCCACCGCTTCAAAAGAAAGATGTGGTGCTTTCAGGTCATACACATATTCCAATCACAGAACCGACTGACGGAGGGCTGTTCTTTAACCCAGGTTCCGTTTCAATCCCGAAAAATGGAAGCAAAATGGTTATATGACGCTTGAGAATGGTTTATTTATCTGGAAGAGCTTTGAAGATGGTGAATACGCAAGATACAAGCTTTGAAGAACATAAGCATTGCAAACTTGCGAATGTCTGATATAATGATTGTAACTATTCAGATTCATGCAAACTTGAGTTATGTAAATAAAATTCTGAATAGTTACTAATAATGTACTGATCAAGAAAGAAAAGAGGAAATTAAAATTGAGTGAATGCAGCAGTAAGGGAACATGTGGAAAAAGTTCCTGCGAGGGATGCAGTCAGAATACAGCAAAGGGTCCACAGAGTATGCAGGTAAAGGAAAACGCACACAGCCGTGTAAAGAAGGTAATTGGTGTTGTCAGCGGTAAGGGTGGTGTTGGAAAATCCATGGTGACTTCTTTGCTGGCAGTTGCAATGAACCGCAAAGGTTATAAGACAGCAATTATGGACGCTGATATTACAGGACCATCAATCCCGACAGCATTTGGTTTAAATGATCATGCCGTTGCAAATGATGACGGACTGCTTCCAGAGGTAACAAAAAATGGAATTAAGGTAATGTCCTTAAATCTTTTGCTTGAAGATCAGACAGATCCAGTTGTCTGGAGAGGTCCAATCATTTCAGGAACAGTATCACAGTTTTGGACAGAGGTTTGCTGGGGTGATGTAGATTACATGTTTGTTGATATGCCGCCAGGAACAGGTGATGTTGCACTGACTGTATTCCAGTCCCTGCCGTTAGCCGGAATCGTCATCGTTACATCACCACAGGAGCTTGTATCTATGATCGTAACAAAGGCAGTAAAAATGGCAGAGATGATGAACGTTCCAGTACTTGGAATCGTAGAGAATATGTCATACTTCGTATGTCCGGATTGTGGAAAAAATGCATTTTTGTTTGGAACAAGCCATATCGAAAAAGTAGCAGCAGAGCACGGCATCTCAGTAATCGACTACCTGCCGTTAGATCCAAAGATGGCAGCATTGTGCGACGAAGGAAAGATGGAAGAAGCCCCAGAAGGACTTCTCGAAAAGATGAGCAGCTCTTTATAAATTAACGAAACCATTGCACCGAAGGGCTTTCACAAACTATCGGGCTGCATACCAGAGACATTTTTTGCAATAACACTTGCAAAGGAGTCTCTTTTTTATTATAATGATGTATACAAAGTACAAGCCGTATACAAAAGAAAAGCATGTACAAATTTTTTAGAAGGGTGATGAAAAAAATATGGATTTAATGCAGTTAAGAGCAATGGCTAAAATTAATCTTGGTCTGGACGTTGTCAGAAAACGTGAAGACGGATATCACGAGGTTCGCATGATTATGCAGACAATCCGCATGTTTGACAGAGTTACTGTTTATCGTATTCCAGAGCCGGAGATCCGTATATCCAGCAACTTGCATTTTCTTCCTGTGAATGAAAATAATATTGCATATAAGGCAGCGCGCATGATGCTTGAAAGTCAGCCTGTTCGCGGTGGTGTCAGCATCAGCCTTCAAAAGCGTATTCCAGTGGCAGCAGGTATGGCTGGCGGCAGCGCAGATGCAGCAGCTGTATTATATGCGATGAACCGAATCTTTTATATGGGCTATACATTAGAAGAATTGATGGATTTTGGGACTTAGATTAGGTGCAGATGTTCCATATTGTTTGATGAGAGGAACAGCACTTGCAGAGGGTATTGGAGAAGAACTTACAAGACTGCCGGCATGTCCGCCGTGCTACGTTGTCATTGCAAAGCCGGCAATTTCCGTTTCCACACGATTTGTCTATGAAAATCTGCGTCTTGATGAGACAACAAGACATCCTGATATTTATGGTTTAGCAGATGCAATATGCCGTCAGGATCTTTATGGCATGCTTCCATATATGGGAAATGTGCTTGAGAGTGTTACGATTCCGGCATATCCGATTATCGGAGAGATCAAGGAGCGCTTTATGGAAAATGGAGCCTTAATATCGCTTATGAGTGGAAGCGGTCCAACCGTATTTGCACTGTTTGATAATTATGAGATGGCACTTCGCGCAAAAGAAGCTCTGCTAGAGTGGGGACAGGTTCCGCTTGTCTATGTCACAGATCTGTACCGTGTTCGCGAGGAGACACCAGTAAATTATTGGTAATGAGTGTCATATTAACAGTAACTACATAAATGGTTACTAAAAGAAAATAAGAGTGAGAAAGAGAGGTCCGTATGGAGGATTTCCAGATAAATGAATACCTCCCCCTTAGGGATGTTGTATTTGAAACACTCCGACAGAAAATACTAAAGGGAGAGTTAAAACCGGGAGAACGTTTGATCGAGGTAGCACTTGCACAGCGTCT
>ENA-OQES01000650-OQES01000650.1-human-gut-metagenome-genome-assembly--contig:-NODE-650-length-14056-cov-5.405126_pt1 | contig 14056 bp, 21 predicted proteins | sample MGYA00242798_ERZ504641 | MGnify/ENA primary metagenome ERZ504641 (study PRJEB26092, sample SAMD00036327) | human gut metagenome | host: Homo sapiens | study: EMG produced TPA metagenomics assembly of... | reverse complement strand
TCTTGGCAGAAAAAAGGGACATTGGAAATCATGCAAGCAACTATGACAAAGAAAATCCATATATGTGGCGAGGAAATCAGGTTACTACTCTGATTGCCGACCAGAGTATATCGGAAGACTGTCAACTTCAGGACATTCAAAAATTCCTATAAGGACCAAAAAAGTGAAAAAGGGCAAATAAGGAAGATTGGGTGGATTTTTGATGATACACAAGAGCCTATTGTTGATGAAGAAACATGGCTGCTTGCTCAAAAGTTAAGACAGAATGTAAGAAAAGCAGATCCTATGGGCGAGCCTAATGTTCTAACCGGAAAGATTTACTGTGCTGACTGTGGTGCGCCGATGTATAATCACAGGCAACGAAAAGGGCGTGAAAGAATATACTATACTACCAAAGGCGAAAAGCGGATAAGCCATTCAAATCCGGCAGATTGTTATGAATGTTCCACTTATAATCTTGCTTATCAGAAGTATGACCGGCATTGTACTTGCCACCATATTTCAACAAAAGCACTTAAAAGCATCATTCTGAAAACCATACAAGAGACTTGCCATTATGTTTCTTTGAATGAGCAGGAGTTTGTCTATTCTCTGCAAGAAGAATCGGCGATGAAAGATATTGCTGTTTCTGAAACTGTAAAAAAATCGCATTGAAAGAAATCAGAAGCGAGTTCACGAACTGGATATGCTTATCAGGAAAATCTATGAAGATAACGTAATTGGAAGATTGCCGGACAGGCTTTTTCAGAGTATGCTTACTGATTATGAAAATGAGCAGAACGAGCTAAACAAGATTATTGAGACTGACACCGCTGATATGCAACGAATTATAGGCGGTCAAAATAATGTGGAGCGTTTTCTAAAGCTGGTTAAAAAGTATGAGAACATTACAGAGCTTACTCCTGCCATGATAAATGAATTTATAGATAAAATACTGGTTCACGAGCCACAGGGAAAAGGTGCAGACCGCACCACAGAGGTGGAGATATATCTTAACTATGTCGGGCAATTTCAAGTACCTGTGGAGCAGCATGAACCAACAGAGGAAGAAAGGATTGCTGCTGAAAAAGAAGCAGATCGACTTCGCAGAAAACGAGAATCCAATCGTAAGTATATGAAAAAGATTCGTGAGAAATCGAAAAAAATTTGCGGAGCATGAGCGTATAGCAGAAGAAAATAATTCTGATAGCAAGCTGTGTGCTGAACAGAACGCCACAAGCAAATCAAATCGGCAAAAAGTGAAAGGAGAAAAAATAGCATGACAGAATTGAAACCACGAATCCATGACAAAAGCAACGGTCTGGACTATGTTCTTGTGGGCGATTACTATGTGCCGGACTTGAAGCTACCGGAGGAACACCGCCCTATCGGTATGTGGGGCAGACTGCACAGGACATATTTGGAGCAGTACCGCCCTACAAGGTTCTCTGCCCTCTGTTTATCCGGCGAACTGCATACTTACCTTGCTGACCTGGACGAACAGGCAACGGAAAGATGCAGCCTTATCATTGAGCAGATGAAACAAGCCGAGGGTGTGACCGAAACCATGAAAGCAGACAATCAGATGTTGTGGGTACAGTCCATGAACTCTATTCGTAACCGAGCCGAAGAAATCATCAGACAGGAAATGATTTACTGCTGATTTTATCAAGTCCAAAACCAACAAATTTATATCGTAAACGAAGCGACAGGTATTTCCTTATGAAGTGTCTGTCGCTTTTCATTTATCAAACTTTAAGGAGGAAAACACAATGAAGATGAACCGGAATGAAATGGAAGCCCTTTATGCCTTTGGCTGTCCGAACCTGAAAGCAACTGTCGAGCGTTTGCGTATGGTAGCTGCCCTTGCACCCGATCCAGTGGCGAAGAAGCTGTTTTATATGCTTTCCGTTAAGCTGAGTGCTGAAGGTGTTGAAAGGTGGTATCGCTGCTTTTACTGCAAGCTGCGTGTGTTGAAAAACCATAGGGAGGGCTGCTATGGCGAGACTTACGAAGATTGAGAAAGAAACAATCGTTCTCTTTAATGAGGGCGAGGACAAGGCAAATATCTACACCCACAACGCCGGATTGAAAAAGAGGTTGGCTGCTTTTGCTAAGAAGTACCCTGACCTTTGCAGACTGGAAAAATCCAATGTTCAAGGCGGTGTTTCTTATGAGCTGGCAAAGTCCCGTCTGTCTATCCGCTTCCTGCCGCCTTACAGTGAGGAACGCAGACAGAAAGCCAGCGAATATGCGAAAAAGCATGGGCTGAACAGCCAGCAGGGACAATGTGATAATCAGGGCTGATATGCGGTTAAAATGTCAGGTGCAGACCTGATGTTTTGACCGTTGCCTATCGTCTGCAAGGAAAGTATCGGGGACTATGGATTTTGCAGAAATGTGCGTTACAAGGCTTGAACAGGAACTCTGCACACAAAATTTTTTCCTCCATTCTTTAAGTTGATGAAGTATAATAAAATATGAAAAATTGAGGTTTTTAATGCTCGATTTCAAACAATCATTTTTATATATCTGGGACTATGGAGGGCAAAATGAATGATTTTTTACGAATGTGTTTTAATATAATTACACAAATAGGTCCCTATTTAGTTGTACTTCTTCTTTTGAAATATCTTGTAAATCTTCAACAAAAGAGAGCTAAAGAACGAGAGGAAGAACAGAAAAAGGGAATAATTAGGACGCATTATATAATAAAAACCGAAAAAGTACTTACTATGATTTTTTGTATTGGCGGTGTTTCCTTTTTGGGGGAGCTACGGTAGCCAGTGCTATTCAACAAGATGATTTATTGCCACCAATTGGTTTTAGTATTTTCTTTATTGTTTCTTTAATCGGCTCATTGAACATGATTATGTGGAAACTGGAAGTGAACGGAGATGAAATCACATGGCGTTCAACTTTTGGAAGAAAGAGAACTTTTCGCTTTGAAGATATTACATATTGCGAGAGAAGGAAAGGTTCTATGCGTGTATATGTAAATGGAGAAAAATTATTTACCATTGATAGTAATATTGACAAAGAAGAATTTATGGAGGACATAAAAAGAAGAAGAATCCCTGTAAAATCTTACTGGGCAAATCAGCATAAGAAAAATCGTAAATGACATAGATTTTATAACAGTACGATGTTAGACAACTGAATATGACCGTAAAGGTCAGATGAAGAAACCGATGTATTGAGCGTAAAGCGATCATGCGTCGGTTTTTCTTTTTGCAAAATAGTCCGGTGGACTGTTTTGTAAAACCGAAGGAACTGACAGAGCTTGGGACGGGGCGAAGTCAGTTTGTTCGGGCGGGAGTACAGAGGGTGCAACCCTTTGTGCATGGGTACAGGGAATGCAATACCCCTGTGCAGGTCAAGGGCGGCAGCCTTGCCCAGTTAAGTGGCGTTTCGCCACTTAGTACTGGGTATTACTTGACGCAGAAAGCCGCAAGGAATCAGCTTCGCTGCCCTTCTCCCCTGTCGGGGAAATCAAAAAGAAAAGGAGGAACTCATGTGAAATTAACAAGGCACAATGGACGAGCTGGAAAGAATGGCGTTTATAATCCGAAGCACAATGACCGCAGTTTTGACATTGCCAACAGCGAACACATTGACGAAGAACGAGCCAAACAAAATCTCTATTGGGACTGTTACAATGGCTTCCGCAATTTCAAAAATCCCGATAAGGAAAATGAGCTGTCTGCCACTTTTGAAGATGTGGAACAGCATTTTTTATCGTCAGCGGTATCGTGATTTTGTAACCGGACAGAACGAAAGAAATGTGAAGAACCGACACCCTGAAAGGAATAAGGAAACCGGTGATTTGCTCAAAAGCAAAAAGACCTGTCCAGAGGAAACGGTCTATCAGATTGGAACACTTGATAATCATGTTCCACCGGAACTGCTCATTGAGATTGTCACAGAATTTATGGAAATCGTAAATGAGCGTTTCGGCTCTCATGTCCATATCCTGAATTGGGCGCTGCACTTGGATGAAAGCACCCCTCATATTCACGAGCGTCATGTGTTCGACTGTGAAAATCAATATGGGGAGATTGCCCCACAACAGGAAAAGGCTTTGGAAGCACTGGGATTTGAACTGCCGGAACCGGAGAAGCCTGTCGGAAGAAAAAATAACCGCAAGATGACTTTCGATTCAGCCTGCCGAGTGTTGCTGTTCGATGTGGCGAAAAAGCATGGCTTACAACTGGAAGAAGAACCCGAATATGGTGGTCGTGCTTATCTGGAAAAACAGGACTATATTCTTTTCAAGCAAAAGGAGCAACTGGCAGCACAGGAGCAAAAGTTGGAAGAACTCACGATGAAGATTGAAGATGTGGAAGCTCTGGTGGACGAGGTTGCCGATATTGCCTATGACAAGGCGGTTGAGGTCGTTGCTGATACTGTAAAACTGGAAACGCACAAGGAGGATATTAAGCTGGTGGAGCAGTCTAAAGCGTGGGTTCTCTCCCCTGAGCGTAAGGCTTCAAAGAAAGAAGTTGAGTATGCAGTGAAACGATTGGATGGCGTGATTGCCAGAATCACAAACGCTATGAAATCAACCATTCAGAAAATCCAAACCACGCTGATGAAACCGGAGGTCAAAAAAGCCGGAACGGAGCAAATCAAGAAGAAAGCTAAAAGTTCCATTATAGAGCAGTTGAGCCGCAAAAAGAAAGAAATAGCAGAGCGTGAAGTCAGCCGGACGGATCAGGCAAAAAGCAAAAAAGCAGGATATGGAACTCTAAAGCACTTGCTGTTTTCACTTTGAAAATGACAGGTGCTTTTGCTTTAGGGAGTAAGAAAATATCTTCCATTCTTTAGGTTGATGAAGTATAATGATAGTAAGAAAATTTTTTGTAATGACCTTAATCCAATAAGTGATTTTGCAATTATTCAGTAAAGGATGTAATTATATGCAAAAAAGTATTGTTGCTTTCCAGTGTGATTATTATACTCGGTTTAACAGGCTGCTCTAACAAATATTTCAATGACTGGTTTAGCTCTGAACAAAATGAAACGGATAAGATGTGTCAACAAATTATCGAGGCATGTAAGCAACAGGATTCAGAGAAACTAAAATCTCTATTTTCCGAAGAAAGCAAAAAGAACATTGAGAATTTAGACACTGAAATCTCTGCTTTTTTCGATTATATTGAGGGCAGTATCCAAAGGTTTGAGGGCGATTGTGCATCATCAAGTGAAAGCAACTATGGTAAAAGGAAAACGGAATTGGATGGTATGTATCTCATATTGACAGAGAAGGAAAGGTATTGTATGAATTTTTATATGTATAGTCAGGATGATGAAAATGCCCAAATGTGGGGATATATAAAATTGAAATTGCATTGGAGAGCGAAGTGGCTGAGATAATTTTATATGGATAATCCCCCAAAGGTATTTTTGTTGGAGGACAAAAAATTGATTTTTTGTTTATGAGAGAACATTAAAAGTATAAATTTCGGATGGTATAAGAAAAACTGACTTACAATTAAATCTTTCACAGCTTTACTAAGCAGGAAATCTTGAAAAGTTCTCCTGCTTTTTTTGCACTCAAAATAGAATGTTGGAACTCTAAGACACTTGCTGTCTTCGTTTTTGAAAATGACAGGTGCTTTTTGCTTTGGGAGGCAAGAAAAAATCTTCCATTCTTTAGGTTGATGAAGTATAATGTAAGCAACAAACTTGAAGTTTAAGGGATGATATTATGGATTTTGCTATATTTAGATTGTTTATAAGAGTTTCATTATTTGTTATAGCGTTAATTGCTTGCATTATCTATCTAATTAAAAAAAGAAAACTTATCTATTCGATATTTTTTGATAAAGAAGCGATAAAAAAAGAATATACTGGAAAAAATGATATAATATTTCTTCGATTGGCTAATACCATTCTTGTTATAGTAGCTATTCTTTTAATCTTATATTTGAAAGATTTTGTTTTAGATATGCCTTACATCATAAACAAACAGTATAGTTATGCAGAAGGATATGTAACTGAACAATCTCATGGTGGTGCAGATATATCTTCTGAAAGAAGAAGTGTTTTTCTATATGATAAAGTTAAAGATGATGAAATCGAAATCACAGTATTTTCAAGGTATATTGATAAAAATACTTATTTAAAGGTACAATATCTTCCGCATACGAAATATGGTGCTATTGTAGAAATTAAATAATTCATTCTAAAAAGAAAATTTCCAGTTTGTATAACTGGCAACCCAACCACAATTAAATCTTCACAGCTTTGCTAAGCAGGAAATCTGAAAAGGTCTCCTGCTTTTTTGCACCTAAAATTAAATATGGAACTCTAAGGCACTTGCTGTTTTCGTTTTGAAAATGACAGGTGCTTTTTTCGTTTCAGGAAAGGAGTCACATGAATGTATTTGAAGTTGTAAAAGAAAATGTTACTGCCCGACAAGCCGCAGAAGCCTATGGCTTGAAAGTGGGTCGCACAGGTATGGCGTGCTGTCCGTTTCACTCAGATAAGTCCCCCAGTATGAAGCTGGATGAACGCTATTACTGTTTTGGCTGCGGAGCAACCGGAGACGCTGTTGATCTCACAGCGAAGCTATTCGGTATCGGGCTGAGGGAAGCTGCTGTCAAACTTGCTGAAGATTTTTGGTCTTAACTATGACAGCCGACAAAAGCCCAGTGTCCGCCCTCGTATTCGTGAGCCGACACCGGAACAGAAGTATCAAAAAAGGAGAAAATCATTGCTACAAGGTGCTGACGGATTATTTTCATCTTCTTAGAGAATGGGAAAAGAAATACGCTCCTAAACAGCCGGATGAGGAATGGAATCCCCTGTTTGCAGAAGCACTGCATAAGAAGAACTATATCGAATATCTGCTTGATATTCTTCTGTATGGTTCATTGGAGGAACGAAAAGCACTTGTGGCAGAACAGAGAAAGGAGGTGTTAAAACTTGAACAGCGAATTGCAGAACTGTCAGCAGACAGAACCATGCACAGTAGAAGAAATCCGAAACAGCTTAGAGCAGAGCGAGAAAGGTAAGGTTTATAATACTGCCGCAAATTATAAGCGTGTTCTGCAATATGACCCGCTTTTGAAAGGGGCTATCCGAAAAAATCTTCTGACCGAAAGAATCGACATTGTGAAGCCCCTCGGTTGGTATCGTGACAGCCCGACATTGACGGATGTGGATGTGAAATATCTGCTCCTATATTTTGAAGAAAACTATGGATTGACCGTAGAGAAGAAAATCATAGACGCAGTTGCGGTTATTGCCAATGAAAACCGTTACCACCCTGTCTGTGATTTTCTCAATGCCTTGCAATGGGACGGAACGGAACGCATACGCTTCTGTCTGCACCGCTTTCTCGGTTCTGATACAGATGATTACACCTATGAAGCATTGAAGTTGTTTCTGTTGGGTGCTATCTCACGAGCCTTTAAGCCGGGGTGTAAATTTGAGGTAATGCTCTGTCTTGTAGGCGGTCAGGGAGCCGGAAAGTCCTCTTTCTTCCGTTTGCTTGCGGTCAATGATGACTGGTTCTCTGATGATTTGAAAAAGCTGGATGATGAAAATGTGTACCGCAAAATGCAGGGGCATTGGATTATTGAAATGTCGGAAATGATTGCAACTGCCAACGCTAAGAGCATTGAAGAAATCAAGTCCTTTCTGAGCCGACAAAAGGAAACCTATAAGATACCCTATGAAACACATCCGGCAGACAGAAAACGACAATGTGTGTTTGGAGGTTCTTCTAATACCCTTGACTTTCTTCCCCTTGACCGAACAGGCAACCGCCGCTTCGTTCCGGTTATGGTCTATCCTGAAAGGGCTGAGGTTCATATTTTGGCGGATGAACAGGCTTCCAGAGAGTATATCAATCAGATGTGGGCAGAAGCTATGGAGATTTACAGAAGCGGCAATTTCCGTCTGAGATTCAGTCCGGCTATGAACGCTTATCTGAAAGCCCACCAAAAGGACTTTATGCCGGAGGACACAAAGGCAGGACAGATTTTAGATTATCTGGAACGCTATTCCGGCAGCATAGTCTGCTCCAAACAGCTTTACAAAGAAGCACTGGGGCATGATTATGACGAACCGAAACAATGGGAACTGCGAGAGATCAATGACATTATGAATAACGCTGTCACAGGCTGGAGGGCGTTCAGCAATCCGAGGTATTTTCCAGAGCCTTACCGCAGACAAAAAGGCTGGGAGCGTATCAGGAACGACAACGAGCCTGACAACAGCATGGATGGTTTTCAAGAAATCCCGACAGAGGAAATGGAACAGTTAGGGCTTCCGGAAGAATGGTTGAAGCAAAAATAAAAGCCAGTTGTCGCTTCGGTTGTCGAGCCGGTTGTCGGTCTGGTTGTCGGGTAAAAATCCCGAAAGCCTTGATATTGCGGCACTTTTCCCTCTCTGACAACCATGACAACCAATATTATAAAGAAAAAGGAAATAGTAAAAAGATAGTATCGCCCGATAAAGAAAAAAGGTTTTCTGATGTCCGTTGTCGGAACTTCGTTGTCAGACCTTTCCTTGTCGGGCTTTTTTCATTTAAGGAGGAATATCGTATGACAAATATTGTGAACAGTACACTACCCACCCCAAATAACCATTCGGAGAAAAACAAACCGGATGGAGTTTTTGTGATTAAGCAAGGCAAAACAAATTATAAAGTCAAAGTGTTTTTTGACCATAGTAGCGGTTTGACTGCGGAGGACAGGTTGAAACGCATTATTCAGGCAGAAGCAGAGAGAGAATCTGCGTAAGTAATATGAAAAATATCCACGCACCCCCTTGACAAAAGCTTTCAGATTTTTCTATCCTTATTTAAGATGCATATTAAAAAAGCTGTTCAGCTTTTCAAAAGGATGACATCTAAATTGTCATAAAGATCAACATGGCTCGCTCCCGGAATGATAAGCAGTTCTTTATTATCTCCGGCCAATTTTTTCATAAGCTCCCTCACTGAAGTAACGGGAATGCGACCTTTTTCTCCATGTACCAGTAGAACCGCAGACCGAATTTCAGCGGCATACTGCAAAATTGGCATATTCATAAAGGACAGAGGAGAGGTCACATTCCATCCGTTGTTGGAATTAAGAGAACGAGGATGATAACCACGCTCGGTTTTATAGTAAGCATAATAATCTTTTACAAACTGTGGGGCATTGTCCGGCAAAGGATCGATGACACCGCCTGCAAGGGCATAACTGCCACTTTTTTATAATCCTCAGTACGCTGGGTATTCATTGCCAGATTTTTTTGGCGAAACGAGCCTCGGGTGTGTTTTCATTGTCAAAATAACCGTTGGCATTTACACGGGTCATATCGTACATGGTCATTGCCGCAGTTGCTTTGATACGGGTGTCCTGTGCAGCAGCGTTGATTGCCATACCGCCCCAGCCGCAGATACCGATGATACCAATTCTGTCTGTGTCAACATTCTCCTGTACGGACAAAAAATTCCACAGCCGCACAGAAATCTTCCGTATTGATGTCCGGAGAAGCCACATAACGAGGACTACCACCGCTTTCGCCTGTAAAGGACGGGTCAAAAGCAACGGTCAAAAATTCCGTACTCTGCCATTTTTTGGAGCATATAGACCGGAGGATTGCTCCTTGACCGCACCGAACGGACCGCTGACGGCAATAGCGGGAAGCTTGCCCACCACACTTTTTGGCGTGTACATATCCGCCGCCAGTGTGATGCCGTAGCGGTTATGGAAAGTCACTTTTTTTAGTGATCCACCTTGTCGCTTTTCGGGAACACCTTGTCCCATTCTTGTGTTAAATTTCAATTTTTGCCATGATGGTAATATCTCCTTAGTTCTCGTCTAAAAGTTTCAATTTTCATCAAGCCAGTCTGTAACTGCTGTTAATGCTTCATCCTGCGAATTTTCGTGCCATCAGAACCTCTTATTTCTAATCCATCCAAAAACATCTGCACCTGTGCAGATTTCAGCAATGCTGCTGTCGGTGGAAGAAAGACCACTGCCTTCGTGGGTACAGAACGGAATGATTGTCTTTCCCGCAAAAATCATAACTCTCAAGAAATGTGTAGACTGCCATCGGCATGTCGCTCCACCAAATCGGGTAACCGAGAAAGATAACATCATAATCTTCCATGCTTTCCACGGTAGCTGACAGTTCGGGACGAGCATCTTCTTCCTGCTCCTGCCTTGCGGTTTCTGTACAAGCTTCGTATTCATCGGGATATGGCACAACGGTGCTGATTTCGAATAGGTCAGCATCGACCTGTTCTGCAATCATATCTGCTATTATGTGAGTGTTTCCTTTTTCAATATGCCCGACACCATAATTTTCACCAGTGCGGGAAAAGTATGCTACTAGAACTTTCATAGTCTCTGTATCTCCATTCTCATCTTGTTGTGTGCTGCTACTTTCTTCTTTTGCGGCATTACTTTCTTCTGAAACGGTATACCCGGTAGTTTCTGTTGTTTCGGCATTTTGACTGCTATTGCAGGCAGATAAGGCAAAACACATGAAAAGTATGAGTAACAACGATATAACTTTTTTACATAATCCATGTTAGCCATTGCAATCTTTCTGTATAACTGCTATACTAATGATAAAACCTAAACCTAACTTTAGGTCAAGAGGTTTGCAAAATAAATTTGTTAACTTTTTGTGGAGGCATACATGTATACGATTGGACAGGTTTCGGAAATGTTTGGACTTCCGATTTCAACTTTGCGCTATTATGACAAGCAGGGGCTTTTTCCGGGAATGGAAAGAATTTCCGGCATCCGTAAATTCAGTGAGAAAGAGATTGAAACATTACGTGTAATTGAGTGCCTGAAACGCTCCGGTCTGGAAATCAAGGATATTAAACAGTTTATGGACTGGTGTGTGGAGGGAGTAGCTACTTATCCTCAACGAAAAGAACTGTTTGAGAAGCAAAAGAAAACAGTGGAAGCTGAAATTGAACATTTAAGTCGTGTGTTGGATATGATTAAATTCAAGCGCTGGTATTATGAACAAGCCATGCAGGATGGCAACGAAGATCGGGTACATAGTATGATACCGGATAAGTTGCCGGAGGATATTCAAAAGGATGTACGATCACGCACATAAAGAATAAAGAAATGCTGCATATTTGCCCTTTAGAGACAAATATACGGCATTATTAGTATTCAAATGGAATGAAGTTTTAGTTTGTGGATATAGAAAATGCCCTCCCGGCCATCATGGTCGAGAGGGTTTCGTGCATTTACGGGATTACCCTCCAATATCAATTTTCAGTCCGGACTTAAGCTCCACAGTGAAGTGGTCCTCCCAAGACAATGATCCGCTCAAGCCAGCGCTTTACCAGGGCTTCGTCGAAAGCTTCCAGGTGTGCGGGCTGCTGCTTTATGAAATAGCGCACCACCTCTCTGCAAAAATGGGTATAGAAAAAGCACCGTCCAAATAAAGCCTTGAACGATGCTCTGATAGTTAGCGGATTGTTGCTCAATCTTCTATCTCTTTATATTTTGTTTTATTGCAGTGGTCACTGCATCTATATTGAAGGGCTTTGAAATGTGTCCGTTCATTCCAGAATCCAAGGATGCCTGTACATCTTCCTTGAAAGCATTTGCAGATTGTGCGATGATTGGAATTTTCGCAGCGTCTGGGCGCTCCTTGCTCATTGCACGAATTGCCCTTGCCGCCTGATGCCCATTCATTTTAGGCATCAGGACATCCATTAGAATCACATCATATGTGTCTGCTGGATTGTTGGCAAAACAAGCAACTGCGTCCTGTCCGTCTACTGCACGAGTTACATGCATACCTGCTTCTTCGAGCAGCGTGATTGCCAATTCCCGCATTCAGCTCATTATCTTCTGCGAGAAGAACCTTTACTCCATAAGGCTGACATCCTGTATCAGATTCAGCTCAGGTATCTGTTTTTGGGTCTGCAAAGTTCCATAGGAATTTCTACTGTAAAAGACGAACCACACCCTTTCTTGCTGTGAACCGTAATTGTACCGTCCATCAGTTCTACATATTGCTTGGAAATTGCCATTCCAAGCCCCGTTCCGGCATAATGTGTTCGTGCGCCGTTATCCTCCTGTGAAAAGGGTTCAAACAGCCTTTTCTGAAATCCTTCACTCATACCAATGCCATTGTCTTTTACCGCATAACTGCTTACAATATGCCGTTCGTCTATGCCCGGTTTGATACTAATTTCAAAAGTAATCGTTCCGCCATCTTTTGTAAACTTGACCGAATTACTCAGAAGATTCGTCAATATCTCACGAATTTTTGTTGCATCCGTCAGAACATAAAGTTCTTTGGGGATGCTGCGATGTATCTCAAATGTTAAATCCCGATTCAGTAGGAGTCCATCCACGATAGCAATCACATTATCTATTAGGACAGGCAAATTCTCCGGCTCAGGTGAGAAGCTTACCTTTCCGTTCTCGATACGGCTAAGATCCAGTACATTATTCAATAGCAACAGCAGATGCTCTGAACTTACTTTTTACCATTTTGCAGACTATCGTGAAATTTCAGATACATTTGTCTGGTTCAGTGCAATGTCTGTAAATCCGATAATAGCATTCATAGGTGATCGAATATCATGTGACATGTTAAGTAAGAAGGATGACTTTTGCTCTGTTTGCGGTCTCTGCATTTTTCCGCAGCCTCGCTCAACAAAAGCTTCTGTTCAATTTCATCTTCTCATTTTCTTTGTAGCTGATAAAGCAGACAGCACAAAGCGAAAAACAGCACGCATCCTGCCATAGCTCCAACATAAATGGATGCTCTTCTTGTTCGCTCTACCAGCCCATTCACAGACTGCATATCCATTTCAATGCATAAAGCACCAACGATTTCATCTGAATCTCCCGTTAAATCGCTCGTTATAGGATAACAGGCTGTGAAAATAGGACCCCATGTCGTATCAACAATGTTCTGCGAATACACCGTTTCTCCTGAAAGAGCCTTGTTAATATACGGAATCATTTCATCCTCAATATAGTCTCCCGGATGTCTGACATCTCCTGCGTTGGGATCCAGACCGTCCACCACATAGATCAGCCTGTTTTCTTCATTTCGGGTGGCGGTGTATAAATATCTGGTTGAATTCAGCGTTCGAATTTCATTTAGAAACGAGGAAATCTCGTGATACATTTCTGTATTTTCATCAGATTGATGGCGGAGCGTGGCAAATTCTTCTCTTCCGATTTTTTTAATTTACCAATTTATGAATTGCATCTGCATTTTTCCATATCACGTTTGAGTTCCGTTTCAAGGGCGATATCTGTATACGATTTTTGCAGAATATATGTATATGTTGATGCCAACAATGTGATTGAAAGCGTCAAAATTGCAAATAAACCTATGGAAAACTTGGTAAATCTCTGCTTTAACTCTTGGATGTCTTTGACTGACTTCTTGTCTGCTTGTGTTTTCATTCAATTTGACTCCACTTTTTATTTCATAGAAATATGTGAAGGGCTGATGTAAATACCGCATCTGCAGAGCGTGCATTTTTCCATCAGCTGATTCGCTTTTCAGATTTATCCTTTAATTGTTTCCTTATCCGTTCGGATGTTCAGATTTGTTGCTGACATACGCACAACCTCCACATGGCTTACAGTATACTCACATACTCGTGTCACGTCAATATAGTGTCATTATATGAGCTGTGAACTTTCTGTGAAAAGGCATCCATGTCAGATTGCGTAGCCATCTGCGAATAGCCTTTTATATTCATCAGAAGGGTGATCCCTCTGGGATGGGGATTTATCCGTGGATATGCGGCTTTGCGGTATGAGAAGGTTTATTTTTTTGTTTGGGGTTTCAAACTTTTATGTGACAAACATAACTGTCTGTGTTATTATAAAAATGATATAAGCGAAATGACTTTTGCGGAAACGAAAGTATCTTTATATTTTTTTGATCCGTATACTTCCCATGATGGGATAATACTTGCAAGTTGATTACTAATATTTTTTCATTATTACAGGTACAATAAGAACATGTAATAGCGGAAATGAGGTATAGTTACTTGCAGGTAGAGAAGTATATTGCGGATAAAATAACATCTTTATGTGAAAAGCGTGATATCAGTAAATACAGA
>ENA-OQES01000648-OQES01000648.1-human-gut-metagenome-genome-assembly--contig:-NODE-648-length-14086-cov-2.142131_pt1 | contig 14086 bp, 22 predicted proteins | sample MGYA00242798_ERZ504641 | MGnify/ENA primary metagenome ERZ504641 (study PRJEB26092, sample SAMD00036327) | human gut metagenome | host: Homo sapiens | study: EMG produced TPA metagenomics assembly of... | reverse complement strand
AAGTGTTCTGGAGATGTTGCTGCAAAGCAGAATAAGAAGGGCTTCTTTGTGACATGTGACAGCTATGTTACTATGAGTGATGGTACTGGTATTGTTCACATTGCACCTGCATTTGGTGAAGACGATGCAAAGGTCGGCAGAAAGTATGATCTTCCGTTCGTACAGTTAGTAGACAGCAAGGGTGAGATGACTAAAGAGACTCCGTATGCAGGACTTTTTGTCAAGAAGGCAGACCCGGAAGTATTAAAGGATTTGGAAGCAGAAGGCAAGCTCTTTGCAGCACCGAAGTTTGAGCACAGCTATCCTCATTGCTGGAGATGTAATACTCCGCTTATCTACTATGCAAGAGAGTCTTGGTTCATCAAGATGACAGCTGTAAAGGATCATCTGATTGCAAACAACAACACCATCAACTGGATTCCGGAGAGCATCGGTAAGGGTCGTTTTGGCGATTGGCTGACAAACGTTCAGGACTGGGGACTTAGCCGTAACCGTTATTGGGGAACACCACTGAATATCTGGCAGTGTTCATGCGGTCATATGCATGCTATCGGAAGCAAGGAAGAATTAAAGAAGATGTCACCAGACTGTCCGGATAATATTGAGCTTCATCGCCCATTCATCGATCAGGTTCATGTTACCTGCCCGAAGTGTGGAAAGCCGATGACAAGAGTACCAGAAGTAATCGACTGCTGGTTTGATTCAGGATCTATGCCATTTGCACAGTATCATTATCCATTTGAGAATAAGGAAGTCTTCGAGAAGAATTTCCCAGCTGACTTTATCAGTGAGGCAGTAGACCAGACAAGAGGATGGTTCTATTCCCTGCTTGCAATCTCAACTCTTTTATTTGACAAAGCACCTTATAAGAACGTTATCGTTCTTGGCCATATTCAGGATAAAGACGGTCAGAAGATGAGTAAGTCCAAGGGCAACGCCGTTGACCCAATGGATGCACTGCGCCAGCACGGAGCAGATGCAATCCGCTGGTATTTCTACTCCAATTCCGCACCGTGGCTTCCGAACCGTTTCCACGATGATGCAGTAAAGGAAGGCCGCAGTAAGTTCATGGGTACTCTGTGGAACACCTACGCTTTCTACGTACTGTATGCAAACATCGACAACTTCAATCCGATGGAGCACACATTAGATTATGAGAAGCTTTCCGTTATGGATAAGTGGATTTTGTCTAAGTTAAACTCTACGATTCAGACATGCGACAGCAGCCTGGAAAACTATAAGATTCCAGAGACTGCAAAGGCACTTCAGGAATTTGTTGATGATTTGAGCAACTGGTATGTACGCCGCAGCCGTGAGCGCTACTGGGCAAAGGGAATGGAGCAGGATAAGGTGAATGCCTATATGACGCTGTATACCTGTCTGACTGAAATTGCAAAGGCAGCAGCGCCGATGATTCCGTTTATGACAGAGGAGATCTATCAGAATATCGTTGTAAAGGTAGATCCATCCGCACCGGAGAGCATCCATCTGTGTGATTATCCAAAGGCAAATGAGGCACATGTAGACAAGGAACTTGAAGCAGACATGGATCTTGTTTAAAGGTTGTTGTTCTTGGCCGCGCATGCCGAAACAGTGGGAAAACTGAAGAACCGTCAGCCGCTTGCAAACATGTTTGTAAAGGCACCATTTACATTAAACGAGTTCTTTAAGGATATCATTGCAGACGAGTTAAATATTAAGACAGTTACATTTACAGACGATGTACGTTCATTTACCACTTACACCTTTAAGCCGCAGCTTCGTACAGTAGTCCGAAGTACGGAAAGCTTCTTGGAAAGATCCGTACCGCCCTTTCTTCTGTAGACGGCAATGCCACTATGGATGAGTTAAAGGCAAATGGTTCTGTCACCTTTGATTTTGATGGCGAGAAGGTTGTTCTTACTGAGGAAGACCCTTTTGATCGATATGACGCAGAAAGAAGGCTATGTAACAGAGAGCAATCAGGATGTTACAGTAGTATTAGACTGCAACTTAACACCAGAGCTGCTTGAAGAAGGCTTTGTAAGAGAGATCATCAGTAAGATCCAGACGATGCGTAAGGAAGCAGGATTCGAGGTAACGGATCACATCACAGTCGGCTACAAGGACAATGTAAAGATTGAGACCATCTTCAGCAAGTATGCAGATGAGATTTGTGCAGATGTACTTGCAGATAAGCTGACAGACAGTGAGATCAGCGGCTACACCAAGGAGTGGAGCATCAACGGCGAGACTGTTGTACTCACTGTCAGCAAGGAATAAACCTAAGGAGGATGAAATGAAAACAACGATTGATAAGGCTGAGCTGAAAAAGCAGATCATCTACAACGTAAAGACCCTGTACAGAAAAACCATCGATGAGGCAACTCCGCAGCAGGTTTTTCAGGCAGTATCCTATGCATTGAAGGATGATATCATTGATCAGTGGATTGCAACTCACAAGGAGATTGAGCGCACTGATGCAAAGACGCTGTATTATCTTTCAATGGAGTTTCTGATGGGCCGTGCTCTTGGAAACAACATTTTAAATTTGTGTGCACAGGATGAGGTAAAGGAGGTTCTTGAAGAACTCGGTTTTGATTTGAATACTATCGAGGATCAGGAGCCGGATCCGGCACTTGGAAACGGTGGTCTTGGACGTCTGGCAGCATGCTTCTTAGATTCTCTTGCAACACTTGGCTATCCGGCATATGGATGTGGAATCCGTTACAAGTATGGTATGTTTGCACAGAAGATCGAGGACGGTTATCAGAGAGAAGTTCCGGATGACTGGTTAAGAGATGGTTATCCATTTGAGATTCGCCGTGCTGAGTATGCTTGTGAGGTTAAGTTTGGCGGCTACGTAACAGTAACAAAGGACGAGACAGGAAGAGAGCATTTTGGACAGGCAGGATATCAGTCTGTTCGTGCTGTACCATATGATCTGCCAATCGTAGGATATGGCAACAACGTTGTAAATACACTTCGTATTTGGGATGCAGAGCCTATCAATACCTTTAACTTGGATTCTTTTGATAAGGGTGATTATCAGAAGGCAGTTGAGCAGGAGAACTTGGCAAAGAATATCGTAGAGGTACTTTACCCGAACGATAACCACTATGCAGGAAAGGAGCTGCGTTTAAAGCAGCAGTACTTCTTCATTTCAGCTTCCTTGCAGACAGCTGTAAATAAATATAAGAAGGCTCATAATGGCGATGTTACAAAGATGTACGAGAAGGTTGCATTCCAGATGAATGATACCCATCCGTCTATGGCAGTAGCAGAGCTTATGCGTATCCTTATGGATGAGGAGAATCTGACATGGGAGGCTGCATGGGAAATCACAACAAAGTGCTGTGCTTATACCAACCACACCATCATGGCAGAGGCTCTTGAGAAGTGGCCAATCGAGCTGTTCTCACGTCTGCTTCCGCGTATTTACGGAATCGTTGAGGAGATCAACCGCCGCTTTGTAGAGGAAATCGAAGCTACCTACCCGGGCAACCATGAGAAGATCGCAAAAATGGCAATCATCTATGACGGTCAGGTTCGCATGGCACATCTGGCAATTGTAGGTTCCTATTCTGTAAACGGTGTAGCAAAGCTTCATACAGAAATTCTGGAGAAGCAGGAGTTAAAGGACTTCTACCAGATGATGCCAGAGAAGTTTAACAACAAGACAAACGGTATCACACAGAGACGTTTCCTGCTTCATGCAAACCACTGCTTGCAAACTGGGTAACTGATAAGATCAGTGATGCATGGATCACCAACCTTCCAGAAATCTCAAAGCTTAAGCTGTTTGTAGATGATCCGAAGAGCCAGCAGGAGTTCATGAACATCAAGTATCAGAACAAGGTTCGCCTTGCAAAGTATATCAAGGAGCACAACGGAATCGACGTTGATCCGCGTTCCATCTTTGATGTACAGGTAAAGCGTCTGCATGAGTATAAGAGACAGCTCTTAAACATCCTGCACGTTATGTACATTTACAATGAGTTAAAGAGCCATCCGGATATGGAGTATTATCCACATACCTTCATCTTTGGTGCAAAGGCAGCAGCAGGCTATCGCCGTGCAAAGGCTGACCATTAAGCTGATCAACTCTGTAGCAGATGTCATCAACAATGATAAGTCCATCAACGGCAAGATCAAGGTAGTCTTCATTGAGAACTATCGTGTATCAAATGCAGAGATCATCTTTGCAGCAGCTGATGTTTCAGAGCAGATTTCTACTGCATCTAAGGAGGCATCTGGTACTGGTAACATGAAGTTTATGTTAAATGGTGCAATCACCTGCGGTACACTTGACGGTGCAAACGTAGAGATTCTTGAGGAAGTTGGCAAGGACAACGCTGTTATCTTTGGTATGACCGCAGATGAGGTTATCAATTATGAGAAGAATGGCGGCTATGATCCAATGCAGATCTTCAACGAGAATCAGGAGATTCGTCAGGTTCTTATGCAGTTAATCAATGGCTTCTATTCACCACAGGATCCGGAGCTGTTCCGCGATATCTACAATTCACTGCTTAATACCTACAGCAGCGACCGCGCAGACACATACTTCATCCTCAAGGATTTCATGTCCTATCATGAGGCACATATGAAGATTAACGAGCTGTATCAGGATCAGACAAGATGGGCACACATCGTTATGATGAACACCGCATGCAGCGGAAAGTTCACATCTGACCGTACCATCCAGCAGTATGTTGACGAGATCTGGGAGCTTGACAAGGTAACAGTTGAACTGTAATGAATTGGAAATATGCGTTGCATGTATAAAATTGTGCAATGCAGAAAACAATAAGATAGAAGTTTAAATGCCATCGGGGGCAGGGTAATGCGGCGTTAAAAGTCACATTCCCTGTCCCTGTTTGTTTTATGAAAGGAGAAAATTCATGAGAAAAACAGGACTTATTATTTTAAATGACAGCGGCAGCACTCTCTATGAGCGCATGCGGCAGAAATGCAAAAGCCAGAGTCAACAAAGCCATCAGGCACAGTGGCCAAATGCAAAAAGGGAAACCGTAAAGAAAACTGAGAAGGAAACCGATAAAGCAACTGAAAAGAAGACAGAAGCGCAGACTGAGGATCAAACAGGAAAAAGAGACAGAAACAAAAGAGACATTATCTGAGAGTGAATCAGAGGCAGCAGCAACTGATGAAAACGTTTTGCAGTTAGATGCAGAGCTTAGTGAGCTGTTAGATAAGATGTATGCAATCAAGGGACCAGATTTTGATGTGGAAACTGACACTGTTGATTTTGATGATGAGTATGCAGTGTCTTCCTATACAGGTCTGACGATGGATGATGTGAAAAAGCTTGATGCAGCAATTGTATCTGAGCCAATGATGGGTTCACAGGCATATTCACTTGTGCTTGTTAGACTTAAGGATAAGGCAGATGCAGCTGATATTGCACAGAAAATGGCAGATGGAATTAATCCGCGCAAGTGGGTATGTGTAGAGGCAGATGAGCTGACTGTAGTATCAAAGGATAATATTATTATGCTTTTTATGGCAGATCATGAGCTTTACAGCATGGACGATGCTGTAGCTGCGTTCACAGAGGTATGTGGTAATCCAGACAATACCTGTCAGCCAAAATGAAAAAAAATAAAATGTTATTTTCCGGACTTCCCAATTTTTTATATTATTTCCTTCCGGCGGTGCTGGTGTGCTATTTTTGCAGCACCGCGGAAAATTTGCAAAAAATGCAGTACATTTTTTGTGTTCAGCCTGAGTTTTTTACGGATGGGGAGAGCCGCGCTATATTGTGCTTATGATTGTGTCAATTGTGAGTGGTTTTGATTTTTGCACTTATGATTGTAAAAAAAACAGAATTAAAAAAAGCGGACTCATCCTCATGTGGATATCTGTGGCAGTCAGCCTGTCATTTCTTCTTATATTTAAATATGCTGATTTTTTAATTGAAAATGTGAATCAGCTGCCAGGTGTGTCACTGCCTCTTTCTAAGCTGTCTCTTCCAATAGGAATAAGTTTTTATACATTTCAGATCATCAGTTATACGGTAGATGTCTGGAGAGGAGATACTAAAGCCCAAAGAAACATTATTTCATTTGGAACATATGTATCGCTGTTTCCGCAGCTGATTGCGGGACCGATTGTGCGATACACGGATATTGAAAGAGAGCTGCAGGAAAGAAAGCATAGCGTAACACTTGCTGCATCAGGCATAAAGCGATTTTTGATAGGATTAAGCAAGAAGGTACTGATTGCAAATGTACTGGGAGAACTGACAGATATCTGTCTAAAAACATCGCAGCCAAGCATATTATCTTGGTGGATGTATGCAGCAGCGCTTGTACTTCAAATTTATTTTGATTTTTCAGGCTACAGTGATATGGCGATTGGACTAGGCCGCATTTTTGGCTTTCAGTTTCCAGAAATTTTTATTATCCTCTGATTAGCCGCAGCGTAAAAGAGTTCTGGCGCAGATGGCATATCAGTCTTGGCAGTTGGTTTCGCGACTACGTTTACATTCCTCTTGGAGGAAGCCGCGTAAAGACTGGACTTTATGTGAGAAATGTCATAGCCGTGTGGATGCTTACAGGACTGTGGCATGGCGCATCATGGAACTTTGTCTTATGGGGAGCGGGTTTTGGAGTGCTTCTTTTTGTGCGAGCGATTTTTTATGGGGAAAATGGCTGGAACGAATACCGTCTATTATTTCACATTTGTATTTGCTTTTTATTATTTTACTTAGCTTCATTCTTTTTTCAGCAGACACAATACCACAGGCTATGCAGCGAATAGGCGGATTGTTTGGTGCAGGAAAATTGCCAGTCATATCAGTACAAAGTGTGTATTATCTAAGAAGCTATGGACTGCTGCTTATTTTTGCAGCAATCGCAGCAACACCGCTGCCAGTGACAGCATTTAATAGATTTATGAAAACAAAGGCAGGAAGTATTCTTAATTGGGTGATTCCGATTGTGCTTGTAGGACTATTTTTGCTGGCAACTGCCTTTTTGGTGGACGGTTCATATAATCCATTTTTATATTTTAGGTTTTAAGCATTGGGGAGAGTTTATGATAAAAAACGAAAAACAACAGGCTATTGTCACATTGCTTATAACAGGACTTACATTTGGAATACTTTGCCTTGCAGCATGGTTTCATACGCCAAATCAGATATCTGTCTCTGAGCGAAGACGTCTGGCACAGCTTCCCGCGCTTACAAAAGACAGTGTGGGAAAGGGAAACTTTATGAGTGGCTTTGAGCGCTACAGTCAGGATCAGTTTCCATTTCGTGAAGCATTCAGAAAGCTAAAAACGAAAGCGCTGTTTTCTTTGTATCAGCAAAAAGATGTTCATGGAAATTTATGTTGCAGACGGCTACGCAGCATCAATAGAAAGCGAAATCAATGAGGCTTCTGTGTTGCATGCAGTTAATGCATTTGAGCATGTCTATACACAGTATTTAAAAAATGGCAGCCATGAAATTTATGCAGCAATAGTACCAGATAAAGGATATTATCTTGCGGCGAAAAATGGGTATCCAGTGATGGATTATGATAAGCTTTTTTAAATACTTTGAAAATGGGATGCCATATGCAAAGTTTATTGATCTTACACAGACGCTGTCTCTTGAGGCATACTATTTTACAGACAGTCATTGGCGTCAGGAAGCACTGATAGAAACAGCCAACCAGATAAAAAGAAATATGAAAAATGATACTTTATCAGATGACTATGATATTTGTCAGGCAGCAGATTCTTTTTATGGTGTATACAGCGGCCAGGCGGCACTTCAAGTAACACCTGATAAGATTATGTATATAGACAGTGAAATCATTTCACAGGCACAGGTTTATAATTATGAGACGAAAAATGACAGGCGCTGTTTATGACAAGGATAAGCTGACAGGCTATGATCTTTATGATTTTTTCCTGTCAGGTCCATCAGCACTTCTTAGGATTGAAAATCCTAAGGCAGCAGAAAAGAAAAATCTAATCGTCTTTCGTGATTCCTATGGCAGCAGTCTGATTCCTCTTTTAATTGATTCCTACAGCAGTATAGTGGTTGTAGATCTTCGTTATATAGCGCAAAAAAATCTGGGAGAATTAATTGATTTTGAATCAGTTGAAATGGCAAATGCAGACGTGTTGTTTTTATATGGCACGATTCTATTAAATGACAGCAGTACAATTAAAAACTAAAAAATTCCAATAGGCGGCATATTCATCCGGCCTATTGGATTTTTATTTATTGATAATCAAAATCCACTCCAAAAAAATCAATTGAAGTCTGAAGTCTTGACGTGTTGACAGCAATTCCAAGGTAACATGGTGTACCTAACAGACAATTTTTGATTTACGATACGAGTATCACTAACATCTATTGCAGCTGCGTACTGGCCAAGAACCTTGCCTGCTTCATCAGTGCGGCTTAAGTAAAGGATACGATCCTGTTCCTTTAAGTACTGGAAGAATGCTGGCGGAAGTGTTTCCTCGAGATCGGCAAATAAGGTATTATCTTCCTCACCGACACCATAATAATTGACAAACGCAGTATTGCCGCCGAGTACATCAAGATCGTGGGCGGCTGCCATTGCCATTACCTTCATCATAGAGGTATAGGAAGCCTCGTCTGATCCGCTAAAGTCAAGATATTCTGTCAGATTAAAACTGATCTGATAGTCTTTAAGGCTCATATCCTCATAGGCGGCAAATTCATTTTTCAAGGGAATCAACATCAGCATTATCTGATAAGTAGTTGTTATAAACATGAACCTGCACGATAAATGGACGGCTGTTTCTGATTACGGACATGGTGATACTAATCACAATGGCGATCACACCTATGATCAACAAATGACTGGTAACCTTGTAATTAGCTCCAGAAATATTTCCCATCCTATCCTTTAAAGCCCATTGACTTTCATTTTATGCAATTTTCAGATTTAAAACTGCGTTTTTCACTTTTTTACCGGGTTAAATTTCCTCCCTTTTTTTGGTTGATTTTTTTGCTTGGGTCATCTGCTTCAATTCTCATATTTTAATCCATGCCTTTCTGTGGTATAAGAAGTATGATACTAGTGTAACACAGTTTTTGCGATATGGAAATGAAAATAGTATGATTAGTATAAAATAATCATAAAATCTGCATCATTCGTTTGCATTTTTAGGAATCCTCATATATAATAAAATCTATGAGCGGCAAATAAAAAATATAGCCGTCCGGGAGCGTCTGCGTGATCGCAGCGCAATATGTGAAAAAGGAATAGAGGTACTTATAATGGGAAGCTTGTTTAATCTTGACAATCCAATTTGGCGGTTTATGGGGAAAACTCGTAGATGTGTTTATCCTGACACTTTTGTGGGCTGTCTGCTGTATCCCGATCATTACGATTGGACCAGCATCAACTGCGGTGTATTATGTAACACTGAAACTTGTGAGGGACGAGGAGTCGTACACAGTAAGAAGCTTCTTTAAGTCCTTCAAGGAAAACTTCAAACAGGGAAGTGTGATCGGTATCATCATGACACTGCTTCTTGTATTCTTCTTGTATGATATTTATGCATACTTTATGATGGGTACACAGATTAGCCGTATTCTTGGAATTGTATTCCTTGGAATTTTCTTACTTTATCTGATCACACTTGTTTATGTATATCCGCTTCAGGCAAAGTTTTACAATAAGATTCGCTTCACACTCAGAAATGCACTGTTCATCGGTGTAAAGCATATCTTCCGCAGTCTGGCAATGATTATTATTGCAATAGCTGTTATCGTGGGATGTCTGTTCTTCCCACCGTTGATCTTATTAAGCTATGGTCTGATTGCATTTTTTAACAGTCATACTTCTTGGTAGTAATCTTCGTAAGTATATCCCGAAGGAAGACGAGGCAAATGGTGATTCTGTAGTTGCAGAGGCTAAACGTGAGTTAGAAGCACAGGAAGCAGAAGAAGGCGAGCAGGTTCATATCGTTATGACCCAGCAAGATCAGCAGCCAGCAGATACACAGGTCTTCTCAAGAGAGATGTTTGCATCAAGAGAACCTAAAGAAGAAACAGAAAGCGCAGACACGCAGGATAATAAAGAAGAGCGAAAAATAAAAGTAAATGCGAGACAGTTTGGATGAAAACCAGCTGTCTGATTTTTTTTGGAAAAAAAATTTTGATTTTGTAAGAAATTTATTTGTAGATTTTGTCTTATATGGTATAAGGTATTATATTAGAATGCATACAGCCGTAGAGAAGAAAGAGAGGACAGGGGGATGACAGATATTGACATTATCAGGTTGTTGTGGATACGAGACGAGATTGCAATAGAAGAGCTTGAAATAAATTATGGCCATTACTGCAGACAGATTTCATGGGAAATTGTACAGAACCGTGAGGATGTGAGCGAATGTTTAAATGATACTTGGTGGAAAACATGGTGCAGCATTCCGGAAAACAGACCAGATTCGCTTCGAGCATATGTCGCAAGGATCACAAGAAATTTATCGCTTAACAAGATAATTCATAATAAGGCATGGAAACGCGGATATGGAAAAATTAGTGTAATTGAGCAGGAAGTTGGTGATCTTATCGGTGAGGACGCTATTAGCCGTATGATTGACAGAGATGATTTTGTGCAGCGTCTGAATGGATTTCTGGAAAAACAGACAAGAACAGATCGGATGATTTTCGTGCTTCGATTTTGGTATATGGAGACACCACGGGAAATTGCAAAGTATATGGGTTTAAAGGAAAAAAATGTTTATAACACATTGTATCAGATGAGAAAGCGTTTTAGAGTTTATTGGGAACAAAGTGGAAAGGAGGACACTGTTTATGAAAAAGCATGATTTTGAAAGCACATCTAAGAAAATGCAAAAGAGCAAACACCTGAAATGGCAGAGCGAGAACAGGAAATCTTGATGTGGATGGGCGATATCCGTGATGATTTTATCTTAGAGGCGGAGGATTACAAGCACTATCAGAGCGATAAAAGTGTGCCAGGATATTTTATTGTAGGCGGTACACTTGCCGCTGCAGCAGCAATTTGTACGGCAATCTTCTTTCAGACAGGCCGAAATCGAATCGATCATTCAAATGTTCCGATGCAACTTCCATATCAGACAGAAGAGACAAAGGAAATTGAGTGGGAGACAGAGGAAGAGACGACAGAAGAAGAGACGACACAGGCAGAAACGACAGAAGAAGAAACAACACAAGTAGAGACGACACAAGCAGAGACGACAGAAGCTGCATTACAGGAAACAACAAATGAGGGTGGCTGGCTTAGTCATGCAACAAACTATCAATTTATGGTGCAGACAGATGAAAGTACAGTATCTGTATATAATGCATGGGATGGCAGCCTTGAAACTACTATTTCTGGAAAATTGTTAACAGGGAAAAACGTGTGTTCTTGTAAAGAATGGAGAGCGAGTACCGATAAATAATCTTCAAACGGTGGGCTATCAGATGTATATCGGCGGAGAATTGCAGCTTAGTCAGGAGTTTCATACGTACTGGAATCAGTTGTCAGATACGGTATTTACAAGCAGCGACAGTACACTCTATTCATCAGGAAAGTTGTATAGTATTAATGGTATTGAACTGACACAGGATAATCAGGTATTCAGACGAGTAGGAGATCATATTTATAGCGAAGATTATGTGTATGATTTTGATGGACAGTTACTTGGCGAACATCCGTCATTTACTGCACAATACGAGTTTGGAAATTATGTGCTAGGATGTGATTTTAGTACAAATGAGTATATAATGTTTGATGTTGATACGATGGCAACAGTATGGACTGTCAGTGATTGGCTATACTTAACTGATGCAAATGATCTGCTTAGCTGGGAGACAGCAGATGGACAAGGCATTGTAACAGATTTGATGTTAAATGCCCAAAATTAAAGGAAGCGGACTGGCTTGCACAAAATGCAGAATGGGAGCCAAAATGGAACTAAAATTAGTATTGTATGTGAAAAATAAACAGACAGGAGAAGTTATTATTAGCTTAATCGAGAACCAGGAAGGTTCTTCTATATATCATTATTATGCCTGTGACAGTCAGTATAATATAACTGAAGAACTTCCCAAAAGAATTTATAGATACTTATTATGAGGATGATACCCGTGTGCCATTAACGTATCAAATTACAGCTGATGGACTTCTGACAATCACGAACTTTTTGGACAAAGGAGACAATTGTTACGGCATCCGTTGATCTACAAGGTGGTGAGATTTCTTATATAGATATTACAAATGCAGGCCCAATGTATGGCGTTACAATTAATACGATAAATCCAAACAATATTGTTACTCTGCTGATTTCAAACGGAACTGTCATTTCTGAGTCAAGAGGGCATACAGTTTTGCAGGAGAATGTTGTTAATCTGGATGAAGATACAATTGTTGTCTATGAGAATGGAACAAATCCCAATACATTATATTTTAATGCAAATGGAGAACCGTTAATAGAGCAGGACACAAATGCTATTTACGCAGATCGCTATGCAGTATGTACGATGCAGAATGGTAAGCTTTGTATTACACCGAGAGGGCAATTTGCTTACAACCTTCCAATCGCGGAAGATGAATATTTGGTGCTGACGACAGGAGAAGGCAGAGACAATTGGCTGGGTGGAGATATGTTCTTGCTTTTGATTCTTCTGGAGAGGAAATTTTAAGACTTCCTGGCTATGGAATTACAGGAAATAGCGCATATATTAGCAATGGAATGATAGTGAACGAAAATACACCGCTTGTTTTGTATACTGAATATGAGGACAAAGCTTCAGATGACAGCGATTATGCGAGTGCACAGATGGGAATCTATTCTCTGAAGGATCGAAAGTGGATTGTGGAGCCGGCTAGGCAGAGCGTGACTCCTTTTTACTGATTCTGTGTATATGATAGGATCTGATGTCGGCAATTTGTATCGGACAGACGGAACCTGCATAGAGGAAGGGGCAGAGGATGTGACTGTGCAGGGCAACTTTATTATCAGCAGACGTGCCGTGTATGACAAGACAGGACAGCTGCTGATTATGATTCAGGAAAATGAGAATGTTCTGACCGTGCTGTGCGATGAGATTTTAATAAAATGAGTAATTTTTCAGATGGCAGTCATTATACGAAATGTGTTAATGCGCAAGGAGAGACCATATGGATAGAGCAATCAGGACTGACATGGACTGGTGGGGAAGCTGGCTGGAGAATTTACAACAGTTGGAACGATATGAATGAAAAAGGACTTTTAACAGCTACGCGTGATGACAATACATTAAAAATTGTTTTGTCAGAAGATGAATTTTTGCTAAAATCCAGATGCACAAGGAAATGGTCTGCGTCTTCTTACGGTAACAGCAAATAATGAGGGGAGACACGAGTTCTTTTTACAGACAACATCCGCCGAGCATCAGAAAATATATTATTATCGGTGCGATGATGAATTTAATATAATAAATGCGTATCCGCAAAATCAGATTTATATCGGTAACATGTATGACGAAGTGTGTTTATGGTAACTGGGGATTAGATGAAAGTGGCAATGGATTTGTAGAAAATCTTATATGGGGAAATAAAATAAAAGTTGATGCAGAGATCATGAATGAGATCCTGCAATGTTCAGATGTACAGGTTATTCAAGAGGGAAATATATTTGGACTGTTGTTTGATCAAAATAAGAAACTTTTTATACGGGACAGATAACGATACTCATCTTATCAGTGAGAATGGCAAAATCATGGCACGCATGGCGAGCCAGAGTAATACAGGTGCAGCAGGAGTCGACATACTTTCAATTGCATATGCAGAAAAAGAGTATTCTGAAATTTTGTATTATTTAGCTGATGGCACAATGCTTGATGGTTACGGCACAATTTTATTTATGAATGAACAAATGAAATGTGTTCAGGAAGTAGGTTGTATCGTAATAAGAGACAGCATGGGAAATGTGCGCAAAGAAATTGATATGATACCAGGGTCAAAATGGTCAGAAAGCCGATGCAAGCTTGCTTGCAAGAGGTTTTTTGGAACTCTTGACCCGCCAAAAACATGAGTAAGTAGCCATTTTTCAAAGAAAATGAGCGGATTACGAATGTTTTTGAGGATTGCGAGAGTGC
>ENA-OQES01000647-OQES01000647.1-human-gut-metagenome-genome-assembly--contig:-NODE-647-length-14088-cov-2.342382_pt1 | contig 14088 bp, 26 predicted proteins | sample MGYA00242798_ERZ504641 | MGnify/ENA primary metagenome ERZ504641 (study PRJEB26092, sample SAMD00036327) | human gut metagenome | host: Homo sapiens | study: EMG produced TPA metagenomics assembly of... | reverse complement strand
AATTTAACGCAATCAGCGGCACCGATAAATTAACTTATATTCACAGAACGACATCTCTTAGAACCTAAAAAGCATTTGTTTTTAATCAAAAAAGCATTGATTTCTGCAGGTAAAACTTGCCGTTTTGCATGCAGAAACCTATGCTTTTGCAACACAAAAAGGCACATATTTGGCAACATCCGACTTACATTTATATGACAGTACATCCTAAACTATTGATATAATGCAATTTAGCAGAGATTGCGATATCCGGCTATTTTTCAGAGGAAAACATGCTTTCATAAAGAGCAACGCCATTCTGAGAGCGTCAAAATAAAAAAGTTTTCTGTTTCAGCGGTAATATTTCATTACATTTCAGAATACCATACCGCGATAATGAGACACAATAACAAGATGCAGCAAAATGCCAAACGACACATACAAATATGGCAGTCAGGACACAAAACAAAAAAAATGTCCGCCTGAGCTTACGCACAGGCGGACTTCCTGATATACGATAATGATTATCTTTCTATGCCACGGTTGTTGAATGTTACGTTCAGAAGCATCAGATACTTGCGGAACTGATCACCGGTAAGAACGTTACGCATGTACTTCAGGTCTTTCTCTACTGCACCGTTAACCATAGATGCACGCTCGTCTGAATTAGCGTTGGCAGCATTCAACATGTCTGCGCAGAATGAAGTGTGAATATCCTGAACAGCCTCAAGCTGGTCTGAAGAAAGACCGAGGAAGTCGGCAAGCTTGCCGTAGTTAACTTCCATGTTGTAAGCTTTTGCGCTCTCAACGTTGTTCAACTTCTCATCTTCTGCAAATGTCATAGTCATGCTGAGCACAGCTACGACGGTTAAAAACAATCTTTTCATAATCCTTAAATTTTCATTTTACCTTGAGTCCCCCGGCTCTTTTTCTCACGAATCGCCTCAGCTCGTTATCCTAAAATTTATTTATCTCATTTTTGTCTTTCGACGGTGCAAAGATACATCAAAATCCGACAAAGCGAAACGAAAAATATCATGCTGTTTGCGTTAACAGCTTACATTTTTTGACCTAAATCAATAAAATTGAGATATCGATTAAAAATATGCTGTAAAACATATATTATAACGAACAAACTCCTTATCTTTGTGTTGTAAAACATAAAAAGATAATTTTTTTAGTAGCTACTAAGGTAAAAAGAAAGATTGTTTAAAGAAGGCCAACCGGGAGGTGCGCCTGCTATTTATGAGTGGTTTTTAGGTATTAATTCAAAAAAAGAAAGGATAACATTATGAAAAAGGTAAAAAACATTTTTCACAAAATTGCTAACGCTGATCCTATGATTTGGGGTTACGTTATGTTGAACGAAACAAAGTAAATTAGAACCAATACAGGGCAACCCCCTGTAGGACTATAAAAAAGGACGGTTATTTAACCGTCATTTTTTATGCCCTTTTACGGGATTTCCACTATCTTTGTCCATTCATTTTCAAACGTATGGACAAAATGCAAGTAGACACCCATAATAAAGAGTTTCAAGATGCCTTGAACCTTATCCAATATACACGTCAGTCAGTATTCCTCACTGGAAAGGCGGGTACAGGTAAATCTACTTTTCTAAAATATGTTTGCGAAGTAACCAAAAAGAAACATATAGTACTGGCTCCCACAGGTATTGCAGCTATCAATGCCGGCTGGAAGCACACTGCATAGATTTTTTTTAAATTACCATTCTATCCACTTTTACCGGATGATCCTAAATTCAGTTTGAAAGATGGAAAGTTACATAGCTTTCTAAAATATACTTCCGCTCATCGAAAACTGATAAAAGAAGTAGAATTAGTGATCATCGATGAAATTTCCATGGTTCGGGCAGACATTATTGACTTTATAGACAAAATATTGCGGGTATATTCACAAAATATGCGTGAACCATTCGGAGGCAAGCAAATATTGCTGGTAGGAGATGTTTTTCAACTTGAACCAGTCATTAAAAATGACGAACGTGAGATAATCAACCGCTTCTATCCCACCCTTATTTCTTTTCGGCACGGGTCTTTCAGGAAATGGAGCTGGTATCCATAGAACTGACAAAAGTATACCGCCAGTCGGACAAAATTTTTGTTAACGTATTGGATCATATCCGGACCAATACTGCCGGAGCAGCCGACTTGCAACTACTGAACACCCGTTACAACACTCACATAGAAGAAAATGAAAGTGATATGTATATCACACTTGCTACCCGGAGAGACACCGTAGACTTTATCAATGAAAAGAAATTATCTGAACTACCTGGAGAATCAACGATTCTGACCGGTGAGATACACGGAGAATTTCCAGAAAGCAGCCTCCCCACCCAAATGGAACTGGAAGTAAAACCAGGAGCACAAATTATTTTTATAAAAACGATTACGACCACCGTTGGGTGAACGGTACGATTGGCACCATTTCAGGTATAGACGAAGAGGATACATTATATGTTATCACAGAAGACGGACAGGAATTTGACGTTAAAAAAGACAGTTGGCGCAATATACGATATAAATATAATGAACTAGGAAAAAAAAATAGAAGAAGAAGAATTAGGAGTATTTATACAATATCCTATCCGTTTGGCATGGGCCATCACGATACACAAAAGCCAAGGATTGACTTTCAGCAGGGTCGTTATTGATTTTACAGGAGGGGTGTTTGCCGGTGGACAAGCCTACGTAGCATTGAGCCGCTGTACTTCACTAGACGGCATCCAACTAAAAAAGCAAATTACACGTGGAGATATCTTTGTCCGCCCGGAAATAGTAAAGTTCTCGCAACGATTCAATAACCGCCAGTCCATTGAAAAAGCATTGAAGCAGGCACAAGCTGATGTACAATATGTAGAAGCGGTACAACACTTCGACAAAGGTGATTTTGAAAGATTTCTAGAACAATTCTTTCTTGCCATCCATTCACGTTATGATATCGAAAAGCCTTTGATCAAAAGATTTATACGTAAGAAGCTGGGAATCATCAACAATTTGAAAGTCGAAAACAAACGGCTAAAAGACCAATTCCATGTACAACGCAAAAAATTCTTGAAAAATATGCCCGCGAATATTATTTAATGGGAAATGAATGTATCATCCAGGCACATGATTCACGTGCTGCTATTGCCAATTATGACAAAGCGATTGAATTGAATCCTTCTTATACGGACGCTTGGATACGTAAAGGTATCACATTACATAATGACAAGGAATACTACGAAGCCGAAGTTTGTCTGAATGAAGCGGTACGCCTTAGTCCCGCTTTATTCAAAGCTATTTACAATCGAGGAAAAAACAGACTGGCATTAGATAATATAGAAGGAGCTTTGGGAGATTTTGACCGGGCTGTTTCTTTAAAGCCGGAACATCCGAAGGCCCATGAATATTTCGGAGACGCATTGATGAGAGTCGGAAAAGAAGAGGAAGCCGCCCTACAATGGGCTATTGCGGAACGCTTGCGTGAAAAAAATCTAAAAATTAAAATAACATGCTTTTAAGACTTTATAATAAGAATAATAATCCCAAAGATCTGGAAGAAGTAATCCGGATATTGGAAGAGGGAGGGTTAATTATTTACCCTACCGATACGATGTATGCCATAGGATGTCATGGTCTGAAAGAACGTGCAATAGAACGTATCTGCAAACTGCAAAAACATTGATCCACGTGAAAAACAATTTATCCATTATCTGTTACGACTTAAGCAATATCAGCGAATATGCCAAAGTAGACAACAGCACATTCAAGCTAATGAAACGCAATCTTCCCGGACCGTTCACTTTTATCCTGAATACGGGAAACCGTCTGCCCAAAATATTCAAGAACCGTAAAGAAGTAGGTATACGCGTACCAGACAACAACATCATCAGGGAAATATGCCATATACTAAAAGCACCAATCATGACCACCACGTTGCCTCTGAAAGACGGCGAAGACATAGAATATATTACCACTCCAGAACTGATAGAAGAAAAATTCGGCAAAGAGGTAGAACTAATTATTGATGGAGGTATCGGAAGCATAGAACCTTCTACCATTGTGAACTGTACAAACGGAGAAGCAGAAATTGTACGTCAAGGTAAAGGTATTCTGAACGATTTTTAATCTGAATTGTTTTTATATATTAGAAATGTCAAATTAAAGTAAATTTATCATGTTATTAGCATCTGAAACAAGTATTCAATTAACCAATGCATTAGAGAAACTTATCGACTCCGGCATTCAATTAGGAGAAAGAGTATTAGGAGCACTTATTATTTTTATAATCGGAAAGTTCCTCGTAAATTGGCTGAACAGACTTTTTGCACGTACTTTTTGGGAAAAAAGAAAAGTGGACCCGAGTATCCAGTCATTCCTAAAGAGTATGGTGAATATCTTACTGCTCATCATGCTGATTCTTGCTGTGATAGGGAAATTAGGTATCGAACTGACAGGATTCGCCGCACTTCTCGCCTCTGCCGGTGTTGCCATCGGTATGGCACTGTCTGGTAACTTACAAAATTTTGCCGGAGGACTGATTATCTTATTGTTCAGGCCTTATAAAGTGGGGGACTTTATCGAAGCTTCTACCGGTGCCTCGGGAACAGTAAAAGAAATACAGATTTTTCATACTATTCTTATCACTGCAGACAACAAGATGATATATGTACCTAATGGAGCCATGAGTAGTGGGGTCATTACAAATTACAGCAAACTGGACACCCGCCGTATAGAATGGAAATTTTGGCGTGGACTACGGAGAAGACTATAATAAAGTAGAAAAAGTATTGCGCGAAATCATTGCCAATGATAAACGTATTCTCACCAGTCCTGCCCCTTTTATTGAATTAGGAGAACTTGCTGCCAGCAGTGTAAATATAAAAATCCGCGTATGGGTGAATAGTTCGGATTACTGGAACGTATTTTTCAGTATGAATCAAACTGTCTATACTATTTTTAATAAAGAAGGAATTAACTTCCCATTCCCACAGCTTACTGTACATCAAGCCTAACGTCAGAAATCTTTAGAACACGAATGACGCAATTATCACAAGCTTGATCTTATCAATCATGTGTCATTTGCGTCATTTGTATGCTATCACAAGATTTATTTTCTATCCGCTTTCAAACGATCAGCCATAGCCTTAGCCAACTCCTTTGCCTGAGTGTTAGTTTCGGCCTTCATGCTATGTTTCATTTCTACAGGATTTCCGACAGGCTCAAATTTCAACTTATCATTAAACTCTGCAATTTTCTTCACAGCAGCGCTAGCCCATGTAAATGAGCCAAAATATCCCAGATAACGTCCCTTTATCTCGCGAGAAGCCAGCTTGCTCAGCAGAGCTTCCATTTCCGGATACATCTGAGTATTATAAGTGGGGCATCCCACAATCAGTCCTTTATATTTGAATACATCCGCAATAATAAAAGAATGACTGGTATGAGAAACATTATGCATCACGATATTACGAATTCCCTGCTTGCTCAGTTCTTCTGCAATAGCTTCTGCCACCTCCTCTGTATTACCATACATCGAGCCATAAGCTATTACAACCCCTTCTTCGGCCTCATAACGACTCAAACGGTCATAAATACGTACCACACGAGGAAATTTCCTCTGTCCATACCGGACCATGAGTAGAACAAACAGTCGTTATTTTCAAGTTTTGCAATTTCTGTAAGGCCTTCTGTACCGGCGCACCATATTTGCCTACAATATTAGAATAATAGCGCACCATTTCATTCCAATAAATATCTGTATTAATATTTGTATCAACCACACCACCATTCAATGCACCAAAACAACCGAAAGCGTCACCGGAAAACAAAAGTACCTTCCGTTTCATCAAAAGTAACCATCGTTTCGGGCCAGTGAACCATCGGAATCAATGAAAAGCGCAGTCTATGATGTCCCAAAGGCTAGAAAATCTCCTTCACCCACTACATAACGCTCACCGCCTACACCATAATACCCTTCAATCATTTCGAAAGTCTTCTTGTTACCGACAATCACAATGTTAGGATAATATTGCTTGATCAAACTGATAGAACCGGAATGGTCTGGTTCCATATGATTTATAATCAAATAATTGATAGGTTTATCACCGATAATGCTACGAATTTTCTTCAAATAACCTCAAAATAGCATACGTCTACTGTATCCACCAAAGCGACCATCTCGTCGTCAATCAAATAAGAGTTATAAGACACACCGTAAGGTAACGGCCACAAGTTCTCAAACAAAGCCTTGTTACGGTCATTCACTCCCACATAATGTACTTTTCCTTTGATTTCCATATCTGTTTTCTTCTTTTAATATTTATAGTATTTGCCTTGCCAGGCATCTTTTTCTCTCATCCGCTTTTTTCACCTTATCCGTAAATTCATAAGTTTTTCAATCCCCAATCAGGAGCTATCAACAATTCTTTAGGTGATTGGGAAACAAAACGCTCCAGTACGATGTCCGGACGAAGATGTTCTATATAATCAATAACCAAATCAACATATTCGTCAGCTGTATAAAGATGGAAAGCTTCAGGCTCTTTCACATATTCACTCGCCATGCGCGTACCTTTAATAAGTTGTAACTGATGCAGCTTTAAAGTAGTCAGAGGTAATTGTGAAAGTACTCCTGCCTGTCTGATTAACATTTCTCTTTCTTCTCCGGGCAAACCAAGAATTATATGCCCTCCTACTAAAATCCCTCTCTCTGCAGTCTTCCGAACAGCCTCCGCAGAAACGGCGAAAGTATGTCCCCGGTTTATCCGGCGCAACGTTTCATCATCCGTACTTTCAATGCCATACTCCACTAATACAAAAGTGCGTTTACCAAGATCTTCCAAATAATCCAATAATGATATCGGCATACAGTCCGGACGAGTTCCTATCACCAGTCCTACCACATCCTCTACCATCAGCGCCTCTTCGTATTTTCTTTTCAACTCTTCCAGTTCCCCATACGTATTGGTATAAGCCTGAAAATAGGCCAGATATTTCATTTCCGGATATTTGCGTACAAAGAACCGCTTTCCTTCTTCCAACTGCTGAGCAACAGACTTTCCCGTATGGCAATAGGCCGGATTAAATGTTTGATTATTACAATAAGTGCAACCTCCGTATCCTACCGAGCCGTCACGGTTAGGACAAGTAAATCCGGCATTAATAGAAATCTTCTGCACTTTGCAAGGAAAGTGCATAGCTAAAAAGCCGGATAAGTCGTTATAAAGCATCTCTCTGTTCATGAACTTATTTTGCGGGACAAAGATACGTATTTTCAAACAAAAGTTTTACCTTTGTCTTTGATTATCATTTAAAGAATTTATCTATTATGAGAAAATTAAGTATATTTATTATTTTATTCTTCTGCTTGCTGACAGTCAGAGCCCAACAAGTAAGCTTGCAAGACGTAGCAAACAGAACGTATCGTGCCGAAGGAATCAGAGGTATCAAACCGATGTTGGATGGAGAACATTATACCCAAATGAGTGCCGATGGCGAAAAAAATCATACAGTATTCTTTCAAGACCGGCAAAGAAACAGGTACCATCTTCGATGTAAATACGGCCCGTGACTGTAGCATCAAGTCATTTGATGACTATATCATGTCACCCGATGAAAAACTGATTCTAATACAGACTGAAACCAAACCTATTTATCGTCGTTCGTTTACCGCCAATTACTATATTTTCAACGTAAAAAAGCAATAAATGGAACCGCTCTCAGAAAACGGTCCACAACAGGTTCCTTTATTCTCGCCGGATGGCAATCAGATAGCTTTTGTACGTGATAATAATATCTATCTGGTAAAATTATTGTTTGGCAACAGTGAATCACAAGTAACCAAAGACGGCAAATTCAACGAAGTGCTAAATGGTATTCCCGACTGGGTATATGAAGAGGAATTCGGCTTCAACCGTGCTTTCGACTTCAGTGCAGACAGCCAGATGCTTGCCTATATCCGTTTTGATGAGAGTCAAGTACCTATGTATTCTTTTCCACTATACAAAGGTATGGTTCCCGCATTAGAGAAATTCAGCACTTATCCGGGAGAATATGAATACAAATACCCTATGCCAGGAATTGACAATTCCAAAGTAACCGTTCATACTTTTGATATAAAAAGTAAGGTAACCCGCAAGATGGACTTGCCTCTAGATGCAGACGGTTATATCCCTCGCATCAAGTTTACGGATGATGAGAATGCGTTGGCAATCATGACTTTGAACCGTCATCAAAACCGTTTCGACCTCTATTTTGCCAATCCACGAAGTACATTGTGTAAACTGATGGTACGTGATGAAGCTCCCCAATACATTAAAGAAGAAGCCTACTCCAACATCGTTTTCTATCCAAAAAACTTTGTGGTGATGAGTGAAAAAGACGGTTATAACCATCTCTATCTTTACACTAGCGGAGGAAACCTGGTTAAGCAAATCACAAAAGGGAACTTCGAAGTGAAAGATTTCCTGGGATGGGATGAAGCTACCAACACATTCTATTTTGAAAGCAATGAAGGTAGTCCGCTACGCACCGCTATCTACAAAGTGGACGGCAAAGGGTAAAAAGGACCAAACTATCCAAACAGGAAGGAACTCATAAAGCTATTTTCAGTAACAATATGAAGTATTACATCAATACTTACTCTAATATCAACACCCCCTCCTGTCATTACCCTTAATGACAATAATGGTAAAGAATTGGCAACCTTAGTAGATAATAACACATTGAAACACCAAGTTTCACGTCTGAATATGCCAAGTAAAGAACTATTTAGTTTCAAGACCAATGACGGTGTGGAATTGAATGGTTGGATAATGAAACCCGCAAATTTGCAATCCGAACAAAAAAGTATCCTGTTATCATGCACCAATATAGTGGACCGGGTTCACAAGAAGTTGCAGACAAATGGGGAATTGGAGCCCGTAGAGATGGCGGCATGTTCGAAGCTTATATGGCCGGTCAAGGCTTCATCATGGCTTGTGTAGACGGACGCGGAACCGGTGGCCGAGGGTCTGATTTTGAAAAAGTGCACCTACTTGAGTTTAGGAGTAAAACGAATCGAAAGATCAAGTAGAAGCCGCCAAATACTTAAGTACACTACCCTATGTAGATGGTAACCGTATCGGTATATGGGGATGGAGCTATGGAGGTTACAATACATTAATGTCCATGAGTGAAGGAACACCGATATTCAAAGCTGGAGTAGCTGTTGCAGCTCCTACAGACTGGCGTTTCTACGATTCGGTATATACAGAGCGCTTCATGCGTACCCCCAAAGAAAACATGGAAGGTTACAATGCTGCATCTGCTATTAACCGTGCCAACAAACTGAACGGTGAATTGTTGCTGATCCACGGCACAGCAGATGATAATGTACACTTACGTAACAACGCAGAATACAGTGAAGCATTGGTACAGGCCGACAAGCAATTTGACATGCAAATCTATACCAACCGCAACCATGGAATCAGTGGAGGCAACACAACTAAACATTTACTGACTCGCGTAGCCAATTTCTTTATTGATAATTTAAAATAAAAAACCATTCACCACAGATTATACAATTTTACATAAAAACCGAATGAAAACAATTTGCATTGGTATAATCTGTGGTGAATTATAAATCTAATATCATCATGAATCACGTTAAAAAACCAGACTGGCTTAAGATAAACATAGGGGCAAATGCTCGATATACCGAAACCAAACATATTGTAGATTCCCACAAACTACATACCATTTGCAGTAGCGGACGATGTCCCAATATGGGAGAATGCTGGGGAAAAGGTACTGCCACTTTTATGATAGGTGGCGAAATTTGTACCCGTTCCTGCAAATTTTGCAACACACAGACCGGACGGCCTCTTCCGTTAGACCCTGAAGAACCCACCCATGTAGCAGAGTCCATTCAACTCATGAAATTATCTCATGCCGTTATTACCTCTGTAGACCGTGATGATCTAGATGATTTGGGTGCTGCCCATTGGGCTAAAACGATTTCAGAAATCAAGCGCTTGAATCCGGAAACCACAACCGAAGTTTTAATCCCTGATTTTCAAGGAAAGAGCGAACTGATTCAGCTAGTCATTGACGCCAAACCAGACATCATCTCACACAATATGGAAACCGTACGCCGCATCAGTCCCCTGGTACGAAGCGCAGCCAACTATGCAACCAGTTTAAAGGTCATCAAACAAATAGCCAATAATGGTATTACAGCTAAATCCGGTATTATGGTAGGTTTTGGGAGAACGCCCGGAAGAAGTAGAAGAAGTCATGGACGATTTATTGGCACAAGGCTGCAAGATACTTACTATTGGCCAATATCTACAACCTACCCACCGCCATTATCCGGTAGCGGACTATATTACTCCCGATCAATTTAAACAGTATAGAACAATTGGATTAAAGAAAGGATTCCGAGAAGTGGAAAGCGCACCTTTGGTACGTTCCTCCTATCATGCAGAAAAACATATAAAATTTAAAGGGTAACGAGTAAACCCAACTTTATATCTTTTTTGTTATAAAGATATAAATAGAGATAGAGAGAATGAAATCGTTACTGGAATACAAGAATTTAATCATGTCCACAGGGTTAATACCAGCCATTGTATGCATGATTTTCTGCATTTTCTTTCAAGATGCAGTTGTTTTGTATGTCTGTAGTTTGGCTAGCATTATTTATATCCTATACAGACTTGTCAAACCTCCTGTTTATCAGCCAAATCTAGTATTACTACATGGAACTTTGGCATTAATCATTGCATCCATCATAAAAGGCATAAGCGGAGATATGCTTATTCCGGACCGAACAGTTCCCATTACGCTAGAAATACTGATACTCTGGTTTTTCACTACTCTATCTCATGGTCCCCAAATTTTTATACAAAACTATTCTCCTACTTTCATTATAAGATATCTATTCTGAACTGTTGGGCCACACAGGTTATAGCTGTTTTATCCGGCATTCACCTGTTTGCTTCCTGCATAATTTATTTAGTTTTTCAGTCCACTATCTTATAATACCCTTTACGCTATGACCCACATCATCCCTCCTTTGATATATGTCATTTGCATTATTGTCAATCATGCTTTTGTGAAAACAATCAGTTTAACCTATAAAAAATGCCTTTTTTACGTATCGCCCCTATTTGCAATGGAAAGATCTATGTTGCTCCCCGCAGTTATCAAGGTGAAGAACCCGGCAAGTTGGACATACCTATGGAAGACTACATTTATGCCTGCAAGACAGATACGGATAAATATGCCAAAGAAGTAGAAAATAAATATAGCAACCATATTACCGGACAACCGGAACCACGCTTCAGTTTGAAACATTTGGTAAAAGAAACCAATGGAGTTAAAAAAAACCATCATGCTATATATTCTTCCTTTAAACGATGAAGAACAGATACATTTTACCGGAGGAAAATTTGTAACTCCCGAAGAAATAGAAATGAATTCTGCCCAATATAGTTCATTTTCTAAAAAGAAGAAATAGATCATCTGAACATAGTGACACAGATGTGGGAGGAATTTAAATGAATATCTGTTATCGCATTACTTATAAATCAAGAAAATACAGGGAATCTTCGATAAATCCGGCAATTTCCCCTGCCACTCCTTTATTGTCTTAGTCTTTATATATTCTCCTTCACACGTAATATTGGCAGCAATACAAAGTTTGGTTTGCGGACGGCAATTCTTAAGAATATCTTCCGCCATCTTATTATTACGATAAGGAGTTTCAATAAAAAGCTGCGTCTGATCTTCTGCATAAACACGCTGCTCCAATACCTTAATACGTTTCGCACGCTCACCAGGCTCAATAGGCAAATAACCATGAAAAGCAAAACTCTGTCCATTAAAACCCGATCCCATAACAGACATAATAATAGAGGAAGGTCCTACCAAAGGCACCACTTTAAGATTCTTACGCTGAGCAATAGCAACCACGTCCGCTCCAGGATCAGCAACAGCCGGACAACCGGCTTCAGAAATAACTCCCATGGACTGTCCGGCCAACAAAGGTTTCAGATAACCGGAAATATCTTCAGGAGAAGTATGTTTGTTCAATGGATAAAAAGTCAATGCATCTATGTCAATCCCGCGATCTACCTTTTTCAAAAAGCGACGTGCCGAGCGTACATCTTCTACAATAAAATGTTTGATGCCGAGAATGACCTCTTTATTATACACAGGCAACACATTTTCCACAGGAGTTTCGCCTAATGTGACAGGCAATAGATACAAAGCAACTTCCATCATACTACTAATCAATCAAAATATCAAGGTTTGAAATCTGTTTCAGCCAACATCTGATGATAATCCGTCTTAGCCAACAAATCCTTTATTGTCATATCAGGATGCTTTTTCATATATTCATCAATCAGCAAAATCCCCATCCATACTCCAATACTTGCAGGAGTTTTCTCACCCATAATAGAAATAAAGGGATCCTTGCGTATATAAGTACGTACAACAAGGGGATCGGTAGCATATAAATGACCATTTTCAACCATTGTCTTCCACAGACTTGTTTTATTCTTCCTGCACCACTCAGCCTCATCCTCACTATATCCCATCTCTTTCTCAAAAAGATTCATACCCTAAAATATGAGCCACTATCCAATTTATCTTTCCACGATGCATAATCATATCTAATAAAGTACGACCAGGCTGCCATGGCAAAGGATACTGACTCAGCAAATAAAAGGTAAAACAATCCGGAACAATACGATCAGGCTCCATACTGCGACATTGATAGTCATAATAGAAGCGTTTATATAAAGGATAATCTGCTCCCATATACTTATCAATACTAAAACCCAAAAATTACTATCCCCAACTACAACAGACTGATTCAGAGCAGCTATTTGAGCATAAAAACTGAGGAACGAACAATGTAGGAACCTCTTTTTTGCAAACGTTTGAAACCTTTGGTCAGTTTTTCCTCAACCCAACCAAGATCCTTAAATTTCTCTTCGGCATCGTGCATCAAAGTCAATAAAGTAGAATCCGAATAATATTCCAACATCCGGTCGTTAATCTTCATGTCATCCACCTCACCTATCGCCAATACATCTTCTATCAACAGCTTGGTAACCTGAGGATAGTCCGTATTCATTTTTTAGCAGTGCCGAGAAACTATTCATCGTGACATACTCATACTGCAAACGATCATAACGGGCGACTCTTACATCCACATCAGCAGTATTGCCACTCTTCCCATCCCACTGACAGGAGGAAAGAGCAACAAGACATACTACTAATATGAATATCAAATTTTGCGCATCATCTATTTCTTATCCGTAAATGATGTTTCCGATTTCGTCTTATATTCATCCAGACCTTTTCATAAGTTGCCATAGCACGCAAACTCATACCTACACTGGAGAAACCTCCATCATGATATAAATTCTGCATAGTCACTTTACGAGTCAGGTCAGAGAACATTACAATGCAGTAATCTGCACATTCGTCTGCCGAAGCATTGCCTAATGGTGACATACGGTTAGCAAAGTCAAACAGCTTATCCATACCTTTTCACACCTGAACCGGCAGTAGTCATGGTCGGTGACTGAGATATGGTATTCACACGCACATGATGTTCACGACCATAAATGTAACCAAAACTGCGTGCGATAGATTCAAGCAATGCTTTTGCATCCGCCATATCATTATATCCATAGAATGTACGTTGTGCAGCAACATAACTCAAAGCCAGAATTGAACCATACTCCGCAATAGCATCCAGCTTTTTAGCAGCTTGAATCATTTTGTGGAACGAAACGGCAGATATATCCAGAGTCTTGCTCAACATATCATAATCGAGGTCATCATAAGTACGTTTCTTACGAACGTTAGGAGACATACCGATAGAATGCAGAACGAAATCTATTTTTCCACCCAATATTTCCATCGAACGTTTGAAAACATTCTCCAAATCCTCTACGCTGGTTGCATCTGCCGGAATTACCTCACAATTCAGTTTCTCAGCTAAAGCCGAAACTTCTCCCATGCGGACAGCTACCGGAGTATTGGGACAATGTAATGGACGCACCTTCTTCTACAGCCTTTTCAGCAACTTTCCATGCGATAG
>ENA-OQES01000646-OQES01000646.1-human-gut-metagenome-genome-assembly--contig:-NODE-646-length-14113-cov-3.092593_pt1 | contig 14113 bp, 19 predicted proteins | sample MGYA00242798_ERZ504641 | MGnify/ENA primary metagenome ERZ504641 (study PRJEB26092, sample SAMD00036327) | human gut metagenome | host: Homo sapiens | study: EMG produced TPA metagenomics assembly of... | reverse complement strand
CGGCATGGTGTGCGACGGCGCAAAGGCCGACTGCGCCCTGAAAATCTCCACCTGCGTCAATGCCGCCTGTCAGGCAGCAGCCATGGGTGCCCGCGGCGTCCGCGTCCAGAGCACCGACGGCATCGTGGAAGAGAACGTGGAGCGCACGCTGGACAACTTCGCTATCCTCAGCACCCACGGCACCAGCGACAGCGTCATCCTCGACCTGATGCTCAACAAGAACATACTCCGGACGCCGAATAAGCGTCCTCGCAGCACCCTGGCAAGCCTGCATCCGCATCCTGCAAAAAACACCCTGCGCCCGAAGCGCAGGAGAATTAGGGGTAAAATATTATGAAAAGCTATTCAATAATCTGCCGTTCCGGCTGCTTCTCGGTATCATCATCGGCGTCATCCTGGGCCAGGTCTTCCCGGAGAGCGTCATGAAGGTGGTCGTCACCTTACAGTATATCATGGGCCAGCTCATCACCTTCTGTGTGCCGCTCATCATCATCGGCTTCATCGCCCCGTCCATCACCAAGCTGGGCAAGAACGCTTCCCGCCTGCTGGGCGTGGCGATCGTGATCGCTTACGTTTCCTCTGTCTGCGCAGCCCTCATGAGCGCCGGCGCAGGCTACGCCCTCATCCCGCACCTGTCTATCGACACTGAGGTGGCCGGTCTGCGGACCCTGCCCGACGTCGTGTTCGAGCTGAACATCCCCCAGATCATGAGCGTCATGAGCGCCCTCGTGCTCAGCGTTCTGGTGGGTCTGGCCGCTACCTGGACCAACAGCAAGCTCACCTGCGACTTCCTCGGCGAGTTCCAGAACATCGTGCTGGACATCGTCGGCAAGATCATCATCCCCATGCTGCCCTTCTATATCGCCGCTACCTTCTGCAACCTGAGTTATGAGGGCATGATCACCCACCAGCTGCCCGCCTTCATCCAGATCATCCTCATCGTCATGGCGGGCCACTATATCTGGCTGGCTGTCCTGTACCTGCTGGCCGGCGCATACTCCGGCAAGAACCCCTGGGAAGTCCTCCGCCACTACGGCCCCGCTTACCTGACCGCTGTCGGCACCATGTCCAGCGCCGCCACCCTGGCAGTCGCTCTGGACTGCGCCCGCAAGAGCAAGGTCCTGCGCAAGGATATGGTCAGCTTCGGCATCCCCCGTGTTCGCCAACATCCACCTCTGCGGCTCTGTCCTGACTGAGGTCTTCTTCTGCATGACCATCTCCAAGATCCTCTACGGTCACCTGCCCAGCATCGGCACCATGCTCCTCTTCTGCGCCCTGCTCGGCATCTTCGCCATCGGCGCTCCCGGCGTCCCCGGCGGTACCGTCATGGCTTCTCTGGGCCTCATCACCGGCGTTCTGATGTTCGATGACGCCGGCACCGCTCTGATGCTCGCCATCTTCGCCCTGCAGGACAGCTTCGGCACCGCCTGCAACGTCACCGGCGACGGCGCTCTGACCCTGATGCTGACCGGCTACGCCGAGAAGCACGGCATCAAGAACAACGACAACATCCAGAGCCCCGTCCTGTAAAGACTGCTTCAAAGGATCTGAGCGCATTTTCCCTGAAAATACCAGAAACCGGGCTGCGTCCCCCATTCTGACCAGCCCGTGATATGCAAAAGGGGCCTCCTGCAAAGGAGGCCCCTTTTGGTGCGTTATAGGGAGACAGGCGGCTTGGGGTCGTTCGTACGGCCCAGAAGATAGTCGGTCGAGGTGTGGTAAATGTCGGCCAGCGCGATGAGAGTGGTGGTGGGCAGGTCGCGCAGGCCCTGCTCATAGCGGTTGTACTGCGGCTGGGGCATATGCAGCAGGGCGGCGAGCTGGCGCTGGGTGAGGTCGTGGTCTTCGCGCATATCGCGGATGCGGCGGTAGTATGCCATAAGATGTCCTCCTGATAACTGAATGAGTATCTTGACAATACCGCAGAGAGATGCTATGCTGGACTTATGATAACCAAAGTGGCTATCTACAAGCAAAAGCAAAAAGCAAACACCGCCGCTTTTGGAAAATTCAGCGGCAGGACGTCCGGCTCATGCGTGGGGGAAGGGCCGGAGGGTGTCGCTGACACCGGTGATATAGTTCATATCGACGTCGTAGAATTTCGCCAGCTGGATGAGGCACTCGACCGGGATGCGCACTTTGCCCTTTTCGTAGTCGGAATAGGTGGTCTGGGCAACATGGATAGCCCGCGCGACCTGCGTCTGGTTGAGGTCGTGGTCGCTGCGCAGTGCCTTGATGCGTTCCGTGTATAGCATAGGATTCACCTCTTTGTAGAAAGTCTACAAAGGATGGCCCGAATATCTTGATTTTTAACGGATAATCCGTTAAAATAAGAGCCAAGACAGAGACTTGGGCGGAAGGGCTTGAACTACTGACGGAAAGGATGGGCGAGATGAACATATGCTCTGAAGCGGTGATAGATTCAATTCGACAGGGAGTTTCAAATATTCCACCAGAGAGCGGGGGAATATTAGGCGGAAGAAATGACGTGGTTACAAATATCTGCTTGGATAAAGGAATATTGGGTAAACATCCTTGCAGTTATACACCTGATACACGCTTCCTGAATCAGAAAATCAACCAATGGGCTGAAACTGGGATACAGTTTATGGGAATGTTTCATGTGCATTTCGGCGGCACAGAAAGCCTTTCCGAAGGAGATAAAGAATATATCGTTCGCATTATGGAAGTAATGCCGGAAAAAAATTGGTTGTCTGTACTTTCCTGTTGTTGTAATGCCGGGGCGTAAGGTGGTGGCATATAAGGCAGTACGCAACAATGAGAAGGTCGTAATAAAAAGAGATTGTATCAAATGTCAAGGAGGAACTTAACATGAAGAACGTGAAAAACAAGAAAATGATGGCTGTTGTTCTGCCGGAGGGATGCTTCTACGGAAATTGCAGTGACTGCGTCTATGCTGACCGGAGTGACTGGAGAGACGGCGAGGTATACTGCCTTTGCGAGAAAGGCTGGACACACGGCTATAATCGCCCGAGTGACCGGAACGGCTGTGCCTACTATGAGGAACGCTGATAACGAAAAAGGGAGAAAGAACTATGACGGTTGCATTGTGCATGTTTGCCCTTTGGGCATGGGGCGGATGGATCTCGTGGAAGGGCATTGAAAACGGAAATGGCTGGATCGGAGTTATCCTTTCCGAGAAAATACGCAAAAGTCTGAACAAAAATGAAAACTGGTGGAAAAAAGGCGCTTCTTTCGGTGGCATTCGGCTATGTTGCAATGGGTGCAAAGGTGATAGAGTGGATCCTTACTTTTGTCATGCGCATGGTGGACGGCTCGCTTTTTAGATGAGCTGCCTTAGAAGGAGACAGTCAAAATGAAAAATATCACGCGACGTGGATTCTTACAGCTTACGGCAGCGACGGCTCTGGTGTGTGCGACAGCACCGCTGACGGGATGCGGGAAGAAAAATGAAAAAGGAACTCATTATCGGTACATGGTACCGTCAGGGTTCGGATGACTTGGCGTTCACGATTTATGATGACGGAACCTGCATGATTGATAATGACTACGGAAAAGGAACATGGTCGATTGCGAACGAAGACCAGTTTACGCTTACCGGATTCTATGGGAATAGCGAGATTTTCACGATAATCGCTATCGATAAAAAATCAGTGACCTTTGGCCCGCCGAATGCGGATAAGAATACCGACCAGACAATCGTATTCTGGCATACGGCTGAGGATGCAAAAAATAATGCTGGGTAAATGAGGAAGGACAGAAAGAGGTGAAATCTATGAGAACCGCTCAGAGACTGGCTGCACTCGGAGTTGTGGCAGCGATTGTTCTTTCGGGATGTTCTAATGGAAAAGACAGTTACTCATCTGCGGAAAAAGAGGAAAGCAGCCAGCCACTTCAGTCGGCTTCGATAAGTGCGAGTTCTAGTGTGGAGTCTGCGGAGCTTGCCGAAAGTGCGAATGCAGGGTATCCAACATTGAAGGAAATAGCGCAAAATTATAATGGTTGTGCGCTTGAATACCCGAATATGGAAGAGCTTTCGGTCGCTTGGCTTTATAACGGCGGCGAAGGTAACTTCTGTCTGTTTGATGTGGACGGAAGAGTTCATCATGATTTTTGAAAGTGGTACTTACATTGCTTCTGGTTTTTATAACGGGATGTGTATGACAAGTACCCGTGTGATGGCAAAAGAGGATGGAACGCTTTTCAGGCCGTCTTATCTATCGAATGATGAAATTATCATCCGGTATGCGAAGGATGACGATGGTACGCTGCTCTGGACAGTAAGAAGAGAGGACTCGATTGAAGGAACAAAGGCAATTATAACCGCTTGGGATACGAACGGTGAAATTCGTTTTCAATGTGATACTACACGTGATGAGTTTTCGAAAATGAATTCTGATACCGTATATAAAGACCTTGCGAATAATGACTACGATTCGATTGGAATCTCACAGGCATTTGCATACTGTGGAGGAAGCGTATATCGCATCCGTAGTGATTTTTATTATGTGTTTATGAACATTGATACCGAAAAATTTTTCTCGGTACGGGAACCCAATGCGTATCTGATACAGGCAGAAGGGAACCTGATGATTCGAACAATGCCGGGGCTGAGAGCACTCGATGATGATTTTAATGAGCTTCCGGAATGGGAGGCCATAAAGTCAAGACGAAGCGAAACGCCAGTATTAAGCGAAGGGCTGATTTATTTGGATGTCAGGAGAGATGCAGGTGATTTTGAGGATTATCCATCGGGGTTTTATGATGTCCATTTGAATCAAGTAATCGACCTGAGCAAATATAATATTCAATCAATTTATGAGGATGAACCCCGGTTTATCAACGGCTATGCAGTCTTACAGATGAAAAATCCAGAGGGTGTTCCATTTTGGGGCGTTATAAAGAGAGACGGAACATGGGCGGCGGAACCGCAAAAAGGTTTCAGTCAGATATGTATACCAGACGGCTGAGGGTGTTCTTATTACTACCTGCGAAGAAAATATAGAGCAGTGGTATACATATGACCAAACCGGGACAAAGCTTGATGAATGGGACAGAATAAAATTTGACGGCTCTTATGGATATGCACAGGATAGTTCGTCAGGAAACAGGGGAATCTGTGAAGTCTATAACGGGTATACATATGCTAGTTTGAATAGCCATGTTGCAAAAATCAGCAGTGACGGTTCTTACGAATATCTGTCTTGACGCCCAAGGCAAAAGCTAACAGTGACATTTGGCTGGAAAAGGATTCATGGCAAGTGAAAATCGGACGAGTAACAAACGGATAGAGAAAGGTGTAAAGTTATGTCCAAGAAGGAGAAGACGATTTTATACGCAATATGTGCCGTTATTGTGTGTGCTGTAGTTGCAGTATGTGTGACTCAGAATACTACCGGCAGCCGCGAAAAAGAGATGAAAAAGCTTCTGGCAAACAACTGGTATCGGCAGTGGTCGGAGAGTGTGAGCTTTACGCTTTACGACGATGGAACGGTTACGATTCCAGGTTCTTACGGTCAAGGAAAATGGTCACTTGTAAATGATGATGTTTTGAAAATCTCGGATTTCTATGGTGAAACTATGACACTGAAAATTGACGACCTCGATGACCAATGGCTTGTGGTCTATGAAATGGAAAACGGACAGCAGAGTGAAGAAAAAATTACATTCTGGAACACAGCGGAAGGCGCACAGACGCTCCGTGCAAAATTTTGAAGTTAGAAGTCGAAACTATGTCAAATGAAATGAATCGTCGTAAATTCCTGAAGCTCACTGGCACCGTGGTGCTGGCGACATCTGTTGCGGGAGCACTGGGCGGATGTAGTGGTGGCGGCAGCAGCGCACCTACACCGCCCTCTCCTGAAGAAGAAGGAATAGCGCAAATTATCTTGGACTCGATCAATGCTGCGCGCAAAGAAGTCGGGTTGGACGGCACTGTTCAAGAAGTGGATAAGATAAGCTAACTTTCAGCACAGCGCGCGCTGGAAATGATGAACGGAAAAAAACACGACGAGCTTTCACCAGTTCCGCAGGAGTTCAAAGACGGCGGAAAGGGCTACAAGTATGGCGGAAGAGAAAATTGGACAGTAACGGGATTTCCGCGAGAGCGCTTTACGAAAAATCAACTGACAGAAGACTTCCGAAACAATTTTCAAACGGTACTGAATACACCCGGCAAGACGACGATTCGGGAAGATGTATATGTAGGAATCGGCGTACAGGAACAGGGTGACTATGTGTGGTATGATATAATCTTTGCACACGAGGGCTGATAAAAGGTATGGCTTTGCAGCAGGCAGGCCGGACACAGAAACAAGATAAGGCCGCAGGAGAAGTGACGCTTCCTGCGGCCTTTTGTCTGCCAAAGATTCAAAAATCATACAAAACCTTCTTTATTTTGTCATAACTGTCCCGTATAATAGAATATAGGTCAACATCAGAATTGCGGCCAGCGCCCGGCGGGGGCTGGCTTTGGACTGGATAGAGGAGGAACACTCACATGGCAAACGAAAAGATACTCGTTGTGGACGACGATACCAACATCTGCGAGCTGCTGCGGCTCTACCTGACCAAGGAGGGCTATCAGGTCACGACGGCCAACGACGGCGAAGAGGGCCTTGAAAAGTTCAACCAGCTCAAGCCCGACATGGTGCTGCTGGACGTCATGATGCCCAGGATGGACGGCCTCGAGGTCTGCCGCCGCATCCGCAAGCTGGGCAACACCCCGGTCATGATGCTGACGGCCAAGGGCGAGACCTTCGATAAGGTGCTGGGCCTCGAGCTGGGCGCAGACGACTACATGGTCAAGCCCTTCGACACCAAAGAGGTCGTGGCCCGCATCAAGGCGGTGCTGCGCCGCTGCACCGTCACCACGTCCCAGACCGAGAGCACCGAGGGCGTCATCGAGTTCGACAACCTCCGTCTCGACATGAACAGCTACGAGCTGCGGGTCAAGGGCAAGGTGGTGGAAGCTCCCCCGAAGGAGCTGGAACTGCTGAACTGCCTCGCCTCTCACCCCAACCGGGTCTATACCCGCGACCAGCTGCTGGACGAGGTGTGGGGCTTCGAATACTACGGCGACAGCCGCACCATCGACGTCCATGTCAAGCGCCTGCGCGAGAAGCTGGCCGGTGCTTCCGATAAATGGGAGCTGAAGACCGTCTGGGGCGTGGGCTATAAGTTCGAGGTGCGTCAGTAATGCGCAAAAGTGTTTCCGTTGCGTTCTTCTCGCTCATGAGCACCCTGCTCATCTTCGGCACGGTGATCATGGGCGGCTCGGAGCTGGTGCTGTTCAGCAACTACTTCGCCCAGGAGCGGTACGACGTGCTGGACGAAGTGGTCAATGTGGCCCAGCGCACGGCGTCCCATCTGGTGCAGGAAGCTGCTCTGCCGGAAGGCGAAGAACTGGAAGCCCTGAACACCAAGCTCGAGCTCATCGGCGAGAGCGCGGAAGTGTACCTGTTCTTCACCGACTGCGACGGCAACGTGGTGCTGGCCTCAGACCCGGACGATCTGGCCGGGGATGTGGTGGAGGCGTCCGTGCTGGAAAAATCGGCCAAGGCCAAGGAGAATTATCACATCTTCGGTACGCTGGACGGCGTACTGACCGAGAAGAGCTACATCTCGGTGCATGAGATGCGCAGCGAGAGCGGCGAGTGTACCGGCTACCTTTTCCTCTGCTCGTCGGGCGACCGGCTGGTGGAGTTCCGCAAGGAGTTCTTCTCGAACTTCTTCCTCTCGGCCTGTCTGATGCTGCTGGTGGCCAGCGTCCTCACCAAGGTGATGATGCATAAGCTCACCGACCCCATCCAGAAGGTGACGGACGCGGCCCAGCGCTTCGGCGGCGGCGACCTGTCCGTCCGGGTCGAGGGCGTGGACGGCGAAGGCGAAGTGGCCGACCTGGCCCGCACCTTCAACCAGATGGCGGACAATATCCAGTCCAACGACAACTCCCGGGGCCAGTTCATGGGCAACATCGCCCACGAGCTGCGCACCCCCATGACCACCATCAAGGGCTTCATCGACGGCATTCTGGACGGCACCATCCCGCCCGATATGCAGAACCACTACCTGCAGCTGGTCAGTGAGGAGACGGGCCGTCTGGCGCGCCTCATCCAGAATATGCTGGACCTCTCGAAGCTGGAGAGCGGCGAATATCAGGTGAACGCCCGGATGTTCAACATCTGGGAGACGCTGACCGGCGTGGCCCTCTCGGCGGAGCAGCGCATCAACGACGGCATGATCGACATTGACGGCCTGACCATGGATGAGAAAGTCCTGGTCTACGCTGACCCTGACCTCATCCATCAGGTGGCCTACAATCTGCTGGACAACGCCATTAAGTTCACCCCGGCAGGCGGCACCATCCGCTTCGGTGTGGAGAGGCTGGGCCCGGAGGTGGAAGTCTCCATCTGGAACTCCGGCCAGGGCATCAGCCCGAGGCGCTGCCCTACGTCTTCCAGCGCTTTTACAAGAAGACCAGTCCCGGGGCCTCCACGCCCGGGGCGCAGGTCTCGGCCTGAACATCTGCAAGGTGCTGGTCAACCTCTCCGGCGGCCAGATACGGGTGGAGAGCAAGCAGGGCGAGTGGTGCAGGTTCGTCTTCACCCTGCCCGTCCAGCCCCCCAACCCCGGCGGCATGAAGCGTCTGCCCGACGAGAGCGGCCGCCCCGGTGCGGTGGAAGACCCGGCCAGCATGAAGCCGGTAGACTAACTTCACAGCGGTCAGACTGCCCCTCAAAGGAGCGGTCTGGCTGCTTTTTGCATTGTGGAAGAGGGAAGATACGCAGAACTTTACGTCTTTTTCCGTGAAAAAATCACGGCTGCGGGTTTTGATTTTTTTGCGCTGTTTTCATGTAAACTATAATCGACTATGCCGACTGCTCCTGTGGGAGATGCCGCAGGGACGGCGGCAGAGCAAAATTTACAAAAAGTTCTCTAAAAAACTAACGGGGAGTAAAATAAAATGACAACGATCAGTCCTTCGATCCTTTCGGCTGACTTCAGCCATCTCGGCGCAGACTGCCGCGTGGTGCTGGATGCCGGTGCGCAGATGCTGCATTATGACGTGATGGACGGCCACTTCGTGCCGAACATCAGCTTTGGCGTCCCGGTGCTCAAGAGCCTGCACAAGGCCCTGCCGGACGCTTTCTATGACGTCCACCTGATGATCACCCACCCCAAGCAGTACGCCGGGGCTTTTGCCAAAGCCGGTGCCAGCCTGCTCAACTTCCACCTCGAGTGCGACGACGACATCCAGGAGACCATCGACGCCATCAAGGCCCAGGGCTGCAAGGTGGGCCTGACCATCAAGCCCGGCACCCCGGTGGAAGAGCTGGGCTACTACCTCGACCAGCTGGACCTCGTGCTGGTCATGAGCGTGGAGCCTGGCTTCGGCGGCCAGAAGTTCATGCCCTCGGCCCTCGACAAGCTCCGCTGGCTCAAGGCGGAAAAAGACCGCCGCGGCCTGAAATTCCTGCTGGAAGTGGACGGCGGCGTGGATGCCGCCACCGCTCCGCAGTGCGTCGCCGCCGGTGCGGACGTGCTGGTGGCGGGCAGCGCCATCTTTGGCGCCGCCGACCCCGCCGCGGCCGTCCGTGCGATGGCAGCTCTCTGAGAGGGGACTGCCCATGGATGAAGCATTGATCCGGCTGCAGGAGGAAGAACTCCAGCGCACCGGCAGATACTATAAGCACATCTGCTTTCTCTGTGTGCCGCTGCTCTGCGTCTCCTGCTACCTCTACGGCCTGCGCCCGCTGCTGCTCTGCGGCTTTGCGGTGCTGATGGGCAACCTGTGCGACCGGCTCATCTCTCTGCTGCGCCGCCGCGTCTATCAGGCCGGGGATTATTCCAACGAGAGCTTTGCCCTCGTCATCACCCTGCTGATGCCCGCGACGGTGGACTGGTATGTCCTCGCCGCCGCTATTCTGGCCGGTGTTCTCATCGGCAAAGAGGTCTTCGGCGGCTATGGCAGCTACCCCTTCCACCCCGCCGCCGTGGGCTACGCGGTGGCGGCAGTGTCCTGGCCGGAGCAGGTCTTCCGCTATCCGGCCCCATACGCCGATATCCCGCTCTGGGACGCCTCCGGCGTGGCAACATCCAGCACCATCTCGGACACCCTGCGCAGCGGCGGCCTCATCAACATCAGCGCCCTGTCGCTGGTGCTGGGCGAGTATGCCGCCCCGATGGGGACCGGTGCAGCCATCGTGCTGGTGGCCTGCGGCCTCTTCCTCTGGATGCAGAAGGATGTGCGGCTGAGCGCCTCCCTGAGCTTCCTCATCACGGCGGGCCTCATCGTCTTCTTCTTCCCGCGCCAGCTGGGTCTGACGGAGGGGACCGCCTTTACGGCGGGCCTTGTGTTCCGCCTGCGCTGTGTGCGCGACGAGATGCTGACGGGCGCGATGCTCTTCAGCGCCGTCTTCCTGCTCAATGAGCCTTACACCTGCGCCCACCACCGGCTGGGCCGCATCCTCTACGGCGTCATGGTGGGAGCCTTTACGATGGGCTTCCGCTACTTCGGCGTCTACGAGACGGGCGTCTGCTTCGCCATTCTGGCGGTCAACAGCATCTCCGGCTGGCTCGACCGCACCGAAGTCCGCCTCTATGAGCTGATAAAGAGCGGCAGATACTTCAAAGAGAAGAAGACCGGAAAGGGGGATGCGGAATGAAACGTCATGCTGCAGAACTCCTCACCCGGGACCCGGAAAGATTCTTCCACCATGACCGCGTCTTCCTGAACAACCCTGTGGTCATGCAGGGCATGGGCCTTGCGCCGCTGGTCGTCCTTGCGACGAGCGGCCAGAACGCCCTGATGCTGGCCGTGGCCGTGGCGCTGCTGCTGACGCCCTCCCGGATGCTGGCCTGCCTGCTGAGCCGCCTGTTCCCCCTGCGGGAGGAGCATCCGGCCAACGCAGAGCTGGTAAAAAAAGCTGCTGCCCCGCAGCATCCTCTATTCGGGCAGCGCGGCAGTGGTCTATCTGGCGGCGTACCCCATCCTGAACCAGCTGTTCGGCGTGAGCCTGCTGGTGCTGGGCATCTACCTGCCCATGCTGGTGGTGGAGCCGCTGCTGACCTACCGCTTTGGCCGTGTGCAGGAGACGATGAAAAAGGCCGTCTCCAAGGGCATCCGCATCACCATCGGCTACGGCCTGCTGCTGCTTTTGCTGGGCTGCGTGCGCGAGTGGCTGAGCGCCGGCACGGTGTTCGGCCATGTGCTGAGCCGTCCCGTCCTGCCCATGGCCGGTATGCCGGCAGGCGGCTTCATCGTGCTGGGCGTGCTGTGTGCCGTCTGGCGCACGCTGGCCAAGAAGCACAAAAAACTATCTGACATCGGAGGCCCCGCGGCCTCATGGCGGTCTACCCGCCCAGAAAGAGGGGGGAGCCTGAGGATGAATGATGTGATGCAGGCCGTCGGCGTATTTTTCGAGCTACGCCGTGCTGGCCGTCTTTGCACAGAACGCGGTGTTCACCCGGGGCCTCGGTGTGTCCCGCCTCGTCCAGCTGGTGGGCGACGAGCGCACCAGCAGCGGGTGGTTCGCCCTGCTGCTCTGTGTCACGCAGGTGCTGGTGGCTCCGCTGGCGTTCTATGCGGGCGGCTTTGTCGCCGCCCAGCCCAACCCCGCCCAGCTCCGTCCGCTGGTCTTTCTGGCCTGCGTGGCGGTGGTGAGCCTGTTTGAATTTATCGTGCTCTGGGCCGCACGGGGCAAGCGCCACGGCGGTCAGCTGCTCCGCATCCTGCCGCTGGCGGCGGTCAACAGCGGCGTGCTGGGTACGGTGCTGGTGGAGCGCACCCAGAGCTTTACGCTGGAGCAGAGCATGGGCTTCGGCCTCGGCAGCGGCCTGGGCTATCTGCTGGCCGTCATGCTGGTGACGGAGGCTGACCGCCGTCTGCGCAGCGAGGCCATCCCGGAGGCGTTCCGGGGCCTGCCCATCACGCTCATCTACATCGGCGTGCTGGCGCTGGCCATCTATGGTTTTACGGGCCACTCGGTGATCCTGTGAGGAGTGCAGGAGAAAGGGACGATCATGGCAAAGTATAAAAAGGTCAAGCGGTATCACCGCAGTTTTTACAGCCCCGGCATGTGGGTGAAGAAGGCCGTCGGCATCATCGTGCTGGTGGCCGTGGTGCTGGTCGTGGGCTGGCTGGCCGCGCCCCATGTGCTGGACTGGGCCACCCACACCTGGTACACCGTGGTGCGCAACCGTGACCTCTCGGCCTCGTCTGAGACGACAGCGTCCAGTGCGGCCGCTTCGTCGGAAGTGACGGCAGAGCCTGCCGCTTCCTCGGAGGTGCGGGCGGAATCGGAACCGGCTGCACCCGCAGGCGTCATCATCGAGGGCAGCTGGGGCGTTCTGGACACGGCTGCGGCAAAGGACGAAGCTTCCCTGCGTGCCGCCGCCCGGCAGCTGGCCCAGCAGGGCGCGGCCTACGCCGTCGTCACCCTGAAGGACAGTGCCGGAAATATCCTGTATCCCTCTCAGGTGGCTGCTGCAGCAGGCAGCATCGAGGGGCGTCCCTTGACCCGGCCCTCATCGCCTCGGTGCTCAAGGAGAACGGCCTTGTGCCGGTGGCAAAACTGGCGGCCTTCCGCGACCCCATCGCGGCCCGCACCGACCGCAATATGGCCATCGGCTACACCGGGCAGGCTTACCTCTGGCTGGATAATAAGGCGTCCGCCGGCGGCAGCCCCTGGCTCAACCCCTATTCCGACGAGGCCGTCCGGTTCATCGGCGACCTCATCGGCGAGGTGCAGAGCATGGGCTTTGACCATGTGCTGCTGGAGAACGTCCAGTTCCCCTCTGCCCAGAACGGCAAGCAGGACTTCGGCTCCACCGGCGGGCGCGACCGCAGCGCCCAGCTGGCTGCGGACATCGCCGCATGGGATGCCCGCTTTGAGGGCAGTGTGACCCTGTGGTACGGCTACTCGCTGGGTCAGATGACGGAGGGCGCTTCCACCGTGGGCGGCTCCGCGACGGCGCTGGGCGTCAGGAACCTCGTGGTCGAAGTCCCCGCAAAGCAGACCATGGACGACACCGCCCGCAGCGAGCTGCGGAACACCCTGTCGGCTTCCGGCGTGGAGCATGCTGTGTTCTGGGACGATGCAGCAGGAATTTTCCGGTGAGAGCGCTCCATTTGCTGTTGGTGATTTATGTGAGAGTGAGGAATGTGTTATGAAAACTGCATCCTGCTTTGGCCCGGCCCACATCCTGCTGCCCGGGGAGGATATCCCTCTGGAAAAGTGGGGCTGTGTGGCCTGTGACCAGTTTACCAGCGACCGCGCCTACTGGGAGCAGGCAGACGCCGTTGTGGGCGGCTGCCCCAGCACCCTGCGGCTCATCCTGCCGGAAGTCTACCTCGAGGATGAAGACGCGGCCCAGCGGGTGGAGAACATCCACGCCGCGATGGACGAGTACAGCCGCGACGTGCTGACCCGCGCCGTGGACGGCTTTGTCTACGTCGAGCGCACCGAGCAGAGCGGCCGGGTGCGTCAGGGCCTCGTGGGCAAGATCGACCTCGAGGCTTACAGCTACGAGAAGGGCGCCCGCCCGGCCATCCGGCCCAGTGAGCGCACCGTCACCGAGCGCATCCCGCCCCGCATGGCCGTGCGCCGGGGTGCGGCGCTGGAAACGCCCCATGTTATGATGCTGGCCGACGACCCCGGCTGTACCCTCGTCGAGCCCATCGGCGCGCGCAAGAGCGAGCTGCAAAAAGCTGTACGAGGGCGAGCTGATGCAGGGCGGCGGCCACATTGCAGGCTGGGCCGTGGAAGATCCTGCGATGCTGGCACAGATCGATGCCGCACTGGCTGCACTGGGCAGTCAGGAGGCTTTCGACGCCAAGTATCCCCAGGCCAGGGGCGCAAAGCCTTTGACGCTGGCTGTGGGCGACGGCAACCATTCGCTGGCCGCAGCCAAAGCCTGCTGGGAGGAACTGAAAGCCACCCTGACCCCTGAGGAGCGGGAAAGCCATCCCGCCCGCTGGTGCCTGGCTGAGGTGTGCAACGTCCATTCGCCCGCCATCGAGATCGAGCCCATCCACCGCGTCCTCTTCAATGTGGACTGCGGCGCGGTGCTGCTGGCCCTCATCGCGTGGAGCGACTCCAACATGGCCGGCATCTGCTTCGGCGACTCG
>ENA-OQES01000644-OQES01000644.1-human-gut-metagenome-genome-assembly--contig:-NODE-644-length-14174-cov-2.443369_pt1 | contig 14174 bp, 17 predicted proteins | sample MGYA00242798_ERZ504641 | MGnify/ENA primary metagenome ERZ504641 (study PRJEB26092, sample SAMD00036327) | human gut metagenome | host: Homo sapiens | study: EMG produced TPA metagenomics assembly of... | reverse complement strand
GCCGCGGGAGGACACTTCCTTTTCTGATTTTCAACTTTTTCAAGCATCTTTATTATGGCAATTTAAGATGTCCTGCGTTCGCAGGTAATTGTACTTCTTCTTATTATATATGTGATTTTTATGCGACTTTTACTTATGCGTTTGCAAGAGCCTCGCCCAGTGCCTCGCACTCAGCACCTGCTGCCTCGTCCGGCGTTGCGTTGCAGATTACCGGCTCGCAAGCCATGGTTACGCCCAGAGTCATGCAGTCGCTCTCCCAGGTACGCATCCACTCGCCGTCGCCCCATCCGTAAGAACCGAATAATGCAATCCTTTTTGCCAGAGAGAACCGGGCTAACCTCGTCGAACATCGGCTGAAACTCAGACTCCTCTAACTGTTCAGCCCCCATAGACGGGCAGCCAAATGCGATTCTGTCATACTCGCCAGCTTTGTCAGCGCCAAACTCTGCGGAAGTAAATAAATCAGCCTCGCCACCCGCTTTCTTAACGCCCTCTGCTACGTAATTTGCCATAGCCTCTGTGTTTCCCGTTCCGCTCCAGTATACAATTGCTACCTTGCTCATTTTTATTTCCTCCTTGTGAATAATTTACTTACTTAGATTTATTATGCGGCTTTACAAGCTGAATAATCGGTGTCCCCTGACGGTATTTCTCCCGGCACACTTCCGTGCATTCCCGGTATGAATCAAACCGCCGTTTTGCTTCCTGCGGGTCGCCATACGTCTTCCAGTAACCGCTGCAGGTATAAATTTTTTCCCTGATTTTCAATGAATCCAACAACATCCTCAAGCGGATACCCCAGGAAAATGCCAATCTCATGTGGAAAATCATGTTCCAGACAAAGCCGGTTGGAAAGCTGCTTCAAAAAGCCATCGACCGTCTTCTGCATCTGGTAACCAGACGTTTTTTGAAAAAGTGCTGTACAGATATTTTACCCAGAATAAAGCGAAGCCATTCCTCGCGGTACACCAGAATCAGAAACGCGCCCGTCCGGCTGCACTCTTTAAGCGCCCGCACCTGAAGCCCCGACGGTTCCAGCTCCCGGTTCCAGAAATCAAGCGCTTCCAGGAGTTTATCACGGTTCTGCGGCTGATAGCGGAACAAGTTCGACGGTTTGATGCCACGAAGAGTCGGCGCACACACCTCTACGAATACTTCTTCAAACAATCGTTCCATCTTCCTGCCTCCTGACTGCTTCTCTTGGTTAGCCATATCTACCTTTAGTTAGATATGGCTAACTATTTTTTAAAAAATAAAAGGCTTTTTCTGCCTTCTATTTTCCTTTTCACGGGTTAGTCTTATCTAACTTCAATGAGACTATATCATGAATCACTTACCACGTCAAGCAAATTTTGTTCATTTTTGATTACTGAGATTTTTTTATCAGTAACATCATTTTCTATCTTTTGGGACGATAAATAATCTCATTCACCGTATACACCGTCACAAATGCCTTCGGATCTGTTTTTAATATATACGGCATGAGCTGTGCATATTCGTTTTTATCTACGATCGTGATAATTTCCGTCTTCGGCTCATTGTCAAACGCGCCGAATCCCTGATAGATCGTTGCGCCGCTGTGAAGCGTATGCAGGATAAACTGGCGTATCTCTTCTTCTTTTTCCGAGATAATGCAAACTCTCTTTTTCAGATTCAGACCGAAAATTAAAATGATCCAGCACAATTCCGTTTAAGTATGTGCCCAGAATGCCCAGCACCACCAGTTTTTTATCGCTGAAAAACACGGATGAGAGCGCCACACACATGCCTGGAAGCGCCATCGCTTTTCCCAGCTCCATATGGAAATATTTGTTTAAGAGCTTTGCCACGATGTCCAGACCGCCCGACGAGGCATTCATCCAGAACAAAAGAGCCAGACCAACGCTGACAACAAAGATATAGCAGACCGTATCCATCATCGCATCCTGGTTGATCGACACAAAATCCGGAAAAACCTGCTCAAACACCCACAGAAAAACCGGCAGAATCAGTGACGTATACACCGTCTTGACGCCGAACTCGCGTCCGATAAAGAGAAAGCCCACCACCAGAAGCGCCGCATTTAAAATAAAGGTCAGCACTGAAATCGGCAGCGGTATCACATTTCCCAAAAGCATCGCCAGACCGGAAATACTTCCCACCGATACACCGCTCGGAATCAGAAAGAAATAGACGGCTGCCGCCACGACAAAGGTCGCCGCTGTGATCATTGTGTACTCCCCGATTACGCGCATGGACCTTTTTTGCCATAACTTAAAACCTCCTCATATTACAATTTCGCGCGAGCGCGCATCATTGGCACGTTAGCGCCTTTTGTGTAATAGAGACTTCCAAGGGATTTCCCATTACACCAAAAAGACACATCGCGTCTGCAATGTGTCTTCGTAATGAGGCATCGGGGATTCGAACCCCGGACAACTTGATTAAAAGTCAAGTGCTCTACCGACTGAGCTAATACCCCATATTTAACTGGGCTAGTTGGATTCGGACCAACGAATGCAGGAGTCAAAGTCCTGTGCCTTACCGCTTGGCGATAGCCCATCAGCAAAAGATCCTTTTAAAAGGAAGGTGGATATAGGGATTCGAACCCTAGGCCTCCAGAGCCACAATCTGGCGCGCTAACCAACTGCGCTATATCCACCATAGGAATCTGTCGAAACAGATTCGACGAGCCTGAAGGGATTCGAAACCCCCGACCCACGGCTTAGAAGGCCGTTGCTCTATCCAGCTGAGCTACAGACTCATATTCATTTTGCGATTCTGACCGTTTTATCCGGCACTGTAACCATTCCCGCACCTGACCTCTCAGCCAACTGCTTATCTGTCTCATCGACAGCAAAGATAGTATATAACATTTGAAAAAGAATGTCAACAGGAAATTTCATAGTTTTTTAAAATAATTTCAAAAATTCATTTCTTTTGACTTTCCCCTATTTTTCCACCTCTTCCTGCTCGTATGACAGGAAGTCCGCCAGAAATCCCTTTTCCCGCAGCGCTGCCTCGATCTCGTCGAGAATCTCCTCCTGATCGGCAGCCACGTGATGGAAATGATAGCCCGATGTCACGTTTAAAAGCGGCGTGGAACGCCCAGTCCGGATATTTTCCACAAATGCCTCAACATCGCGGCGGCTGCGGATATTTAACGGCGCCGATACCTTTCCATAGATGCGGTGGTTGACCATGACATCCAGCACCTCGCCGCCCAGATCAACAATCGTATTCAGCTCTTCGCGCGTCTGCTCGGTCGTATGGCACATTTTAAAAAAGGCGTTCCGTCTGGTGCGGCACCTCCAGCACATAACCGCGGGCAGTCGCAAGGACAGGGTGTCCCTCGGTACGCAGAAGCGCGATATCCTGCACCACCACCTGACGGCTCACGCCGACTGCCCGCCCCAGCGCCCCGCCGGAAAGCGGTGTGGATGACTGTCCCAGCATTTCCAGTATTTTCTTTCTCCGCTGTACTCCTGTCATCGTTGTTTCCATCCTGTTTTCCCTGTCCTTTCTTAGTTTTTAAATTTTTATAATGCCCGCAGATGTTTGAGGCTCAGATCCAGAATTGGTGCCGAGTGCGTCAGCGCGCCGCTGGACACATAATCTACGCCTAATTTCGTGATCGTTGCGATATTTTCCTTCGTCATATTTCCGGAACACTCCGTCTCGGCGCGTCCGTCGATGATGCGGATCGCCTCCGCCATCTCGTCCGGGGTCATATTGTCCAGCATGATAATATCAGCGCCCGCTTCCACTGCCTCGCGCACCATATCGAGATTTTCCGTCTCCACCTCGATCTTGCGGACAAATGGGGCATATTTCTTCGCCGCCTCAACCGCCGCCTTAACTCCGCCGGCTGCGTCGATATGGTTATCCTTGAGCATCACGCCGTCCGATAAGTTGTAACGGTGGTTGCTGCCGCCGCCAACCTTGACCGCATATTTTTGCAAATATACGCATACACGGGGTTCGTCTTGCGCGTATCTAAAAGCGTCGTCTTCGTTCCTTCTAAGAGCTTCGCCACCTGATTCGTATAGGTCGCAATGCCGCTCATCCGCTGTAAATAGTTGAGTACTGAAAGCTGAATGATTCTATCAAATTTGAGGAGTTTTGCATCGTGGTTTCGGAGAGCACACTCACCTTGGATATCCTGCCGCTTTCGGCAGACACAGCCCGGCTGGTGCGGGTGTACGGCACAGAGCCGTGTATCGCGCTGCCCGGCACCCTGCCAGCACCGGAGGGCGGCAGCTTTGCTGTTACCGAACTGGGCGACTACTGCTTTTCCGAAAAGCCGCGCAGCATGCTTGCGACAGACAAGACCTGCCGCTACGAGGCGGCCCCGGACGGCACGGCGCGGCTGACTCGGGCCTTTGGGCAGACGGTAGGCGGCACCTGCCGCCGGTACGACTTCGACTTTGACGCGCCCGCTGCCGGTTCGGATGCAGACGACCTGCACCCGGTGTGTGGGAACTTTCTCGAAGAGCTGACCCTGCCGGACAGCTTACAGGTCGTCGGCAGCTGTGCCTTTTACAACTGCCGCAGCCTGCGCCTGCTCACGGTGGGCAGCGGCAGCCTGACCGTAGGCAGCGATGTGCTTTTTGAACTGCTTCGCGCTGGAGACCATCCGGGTGCAGGCAGGCCCTGAAGAACCTACCGGCCTGTTTGCCCTTGTGAACAACATCACCGAAGCGGTGCGGGCTGAGTTTTGCCCTGCCGGTACAGCAGCCCCGCTGGCGGCGCTCTGGTATCCCGCCTACTGGGAGGATATCGAGGAAACCCCCGCCCACATTCTTCTGCACACCTTTTCCGGCCAAGGATACCATTACCGGCAGTGTTTTTTAGAGAACAAATTCCTCCCCGCAGAATACGACGCGATCTTCCCGCAGGGCCACGATGCCGACGATGCCAATGTGATGGCAATGCTCTGCTTTGACCGGCTGCGGTATCCGTGGCAGCTGACCGAAGCCGCTGCCGGGCACTACCGGGCATTTCTGGCAGCCAACACCGACCGGGTGCTGGCCCGCCTGCTAAAGGCGCAGGACAATGATGCCGTGCGTGCACTCATTGCGCTGGATGTGCTGGACAAAGACGGCTTTGCCGAAGCTTCAGCCCTTGCCGCCAAGGCCGGGAACGCCGCTGCCGCCGCTCTGCTGGCGGATGCGGAGCACAAAAAGTATGCTCCTCAGCCCAAAAAGCAGCGGTACGATTTTGATTTTTAAACAGCAGAAAACTCCTTCCGTCGCACTTCGTGCGCCAGCTCCCTCTAAGAGGAAGCCTTTGGCAGTAAGGGTAAGCTTCTGGTTTCGCCAGAGGCCCCATCCCTGAGAGGGCTGGCATCGCGCAGCAATGACTGGGGGAGTTTGCAGCGAAGCTGAGAGGGTTCTAAGTGAGGTGACACTTTTGCCCCAAACGATCCAAAAAGCAAAAAATTTTTTGACCCGCGCAAGCCGTTCCAGTCCCAGCGGCCGGAGACCCACGAGGAGTGGCAGGCACGCATGGGCGGCGAGGTGCTGGCGGTGGTGCGCAGCGGGCTGTATCTGGACTTCCGCTTTCTGGATATGGCGCTCAGTGCCTTGTCCCCCGCCCCGGACGAGCGCTGCCGGGTGCTGGCTACGGATGGTCAGGTCCTGTTTTATCAACCCAGCCACCTGCTGCGGCTCTATCAGGACAATCCAAAATATCTCAACCGATTGTATCTGCACACCATATTCCACTGCGTATTCCGACATTTGTGGCTGAAAGGCCGCCGGGAGCCGCAGCTGTGGAGCCTTGCCTGTGATATCGCAGTGGGAAAACGTTATCGACAGCCTGAACCGCACCAGCGTCAAGCGCCCGCTGACCTATGTGCGCCAGAACGCCTACCAGCAGATCACCGCCGAGGAAACCGTGGTGGCAGCCGCGCCGGTGTATCGGTGGCTCACCCGGCAGACCCCCGGTGTGCTGCGCCAGCTGGAGCGGGAGTTCGTGACCGACGACCACCGTCTGTGGCCGAAGGATGCGCCTGACCAGCCCCAGCAGATGCCCACGCCCCTGCCCCAGAAGACGTGGCAGAAGATCGGTGAGCGGATGCAGACCGAGCTGGACCTGCGGGACAAGGAAGCCGGTGACGGTGCCGATGCCCTGAAGCAGCAGGTAAAAGCCGCCAACCGCAGCCGCCGCAGCTACCGGGATTTTCTGCGCCGGTTCTGCGTGCTGCGGGAGGAAGTAAAGCTGGACCCGGACGAGTTCGACCTGAACTTCTACACCTACGGCCTTTCGGTGTACGGAAACCTGCCCCTCATCGAGCCTCTGGAAAGCAGGGAGAGCAAAAATGATCGAGGAGCTGGCCCTTGTCATCGACACCAGCTACTCCACCTCCGGTGAACTGGTGCGGGCGTTCCTTGCGGAGACCTACACTCTGCTGAAAGGACAGGAGAACTTTTTCCACCGGATGAACCTGCACCTGATCCAGGCCGATAACGCCATCCGGCAGGATATCCTAATTCACAATGAGGACGAGCTGATCCACGCCATGAACCACTTTGAGCTGCGGGGCGGCGGCGGAACGGACTTCCGCCCGGCCTTTGAATACGTGAACCAGCTGTGCGCCGAGAAGAAGTTCTCGAACCTGCGGGGCCTTTTGTACTTCACCGACGGCATGGGCACCTACCCCGCCAAGCGCCCGGCCTACGACACCGCTTTTCTGTTTCTGGGGGAGCGGTTCGACGATGCCAATGTACCGCCGTGGGCCATGAAGGTGGTTCTGGATGAAGAAGAATTTACCGGTGCAGCAGCCCGCCCGCAAAGCACCCTTGCCGACGCGCTGGCCGAAGAGGACGACCTGTACCGTGACCTGAACAATTCGTGAGGGAATTTGCTATGAATATCAAACGAGCCAAAGAAGAAATTGAACACACCGTAAAAGCCTACCTTGCCAAGGATGCTCTGGGCGAATACGCCATCCCGGCCATCCGGCAGCGTCCCATTCTGCTCATGGGGCCTCCGGGCATTGGCAAGACGCAGGTGATGGAGCAGGTAGCCCGGGAGTGCGGCGTGGCTCTGGTGGCCTACACCATCACCCACCACACCCGCCAGAGCGCCGTGGGCCTGCCCTTCATCCGCCAGCGCAACTACGGCGGCAAAGATGTCTCCGTGACTGAATACACCATGAGCGAGATCATTGCCAGCATCTACGCCAAGATGGAGGCCACCGGCCTCTCCGAGGGCATTCTGTTCATCGACGAGATCAACTGTGTGTCGGAAACGCTGGCCCCCACCATGCTGCAATTTTTGCAATGCAAGACCTTTGGCAATCAGGCCGTGCCTGCGGGCTGGGTGATCGTGGCGGCAGGCAACCCACCGGAATATAACAAATCTGTGCGCGACTTTGATATCGTTACGCTGGACCGCGTGCGCCGCATGGACATTGAGCCAGACCTGCCCGTGTGGAAAGACTATGCCCGCGCTGCCCACATCCACAGCGCCATTTTGAGCTATCTGGAGCTGCACCCGCAGAACTTCTACCAGATCAACGCCGATGTGGACGGCACCCAGTTCGTGACCGCCCGCGGCTGGGAGGATCTTTCCAATCTGCTGGATACCTACGAAACACTGGGTCTGCAGGCTGATGAAGACCTGATCCGCGAGTACATCCAGCACCCGAAGATCGCAGAGGACTTCTCCGCCTACCTCGACCTTTACTATAAGTACCGCGACGACTACGGCGTAGAGGAGATCTTGGCCGGACAGGCAAAGCCCGCCGTGTTCGCACGGCTGCTGCAGGCCCCCTTCGACGAGCGGCTTTCGCTGGTCAGCCTGATCCTTGCAGGCCTCGGCACCCGGTTCACGGCCTCCCGTCAGGCAGATGCAGTGGCCGACAGCTGCTATGCCTTTCTGCGGGAGACCAAAAAAGCCCTTGCCACCGTTCCGGAGGATATCCCGGACGGCTCGGCAGAAATGTTCCACCAGCAGATCATGGATTACGACACCGAAACACAGCAAAAGCGTGCCGCCGGGCTGCTGAGCAAAGATGCTCTGACCACCCGCCTGCAGGTGCTGGCCGTGCTGCGCGGCTGGGAGGGCGAACTGCGCCGTGCCAACGCCGCCGGTACACAGGAAGCCTTCGACCTGCTGCGCGGGCAGTTCCAGTCCCTTGCCGATGAGCGCGAAAAGGCCCCAGCAGACCGCCAGCGCCGCGCTGGAAGCCGCTTTCGACTTTATGGAACAGGCCTTTGCCGAAAGCCAGGAGATGGTGGTGTTCGTCACCGAGCTGACGGTGGACCCGGTGTCCCACGCCTTCCTCACCGAGAACGGCTGCGAGCGCTACTTCAAGTACAACAAAGACCTGCTGCTGGACCACCGCAAAGCTGCCCTGCAGCAGGAGCTGGCGGCAGAGCAGCGCCGCCACGGCGGGGTGTGAGCCATGCTGGAAAATCTTCTGTTCAGCATGAACAGCACCATGCCGCTGTTCTTTATCATGCTGCTGGGCTATGTGCTGCACCGCACCGGTTTTCTGAGCGATGCGTTTGTGGCCGGGGCCAACAAGTTCGTGTTTTATGTGGCACTGCCGGTGCAGCTGTTCCGCGACCTTGGCAAAAACGATGTCCGCGCCACCTTCGATGGCCGGTATGTGCTGTTCTGTTTTGCGGTCACACTGGCGTGCATCCTTGTGATCTGGGCGCTGGCAAAGCTGTTTTTAAAGGGCACCGGCCTTGTGGGCGAGTTCGTTCAGGTGTGTTACCGCTCGTCGGCTGCCATCCTCGGCTCGGCTTTTCTGCAGAGCATCTACGGCGATGCCAGCATGTCCAGCCTGATGATCCTTGGCAGTGTGCCGCTGTATAACATCATGGCAGTGGTCATTTTGATGCTGGAAGCGCCCACTGCGCAGGCTCAGACCGGCAATATGGCCGAAAAGCTCAAAAAGAGTGTGAAAGGCATCCTGACGAACCCCATCCTTCTGGGCATTGCAGCGGGCTTTGCGTGGAGCATGCTGCACATTTCCATGCCTGCCATGCTGGATAAGGCTCTTTCCAATGTGGCCGGTCTGACCAGCCCTCTGGCCCTGCTTGCCATTGGTGCAGGCTTCAAGGGCCAAAAAGCTCTGGGATACCTCAAGCCTACCGCTGTGGCTACTGTGGTCAAGCTGATGGTGCTGCCTGCGCTGTTCCTGCCGCTGGCTGTGCGCTTTGGCTTTACCGACGAAAAGCTGGTGGCCCTGCTGGTGATGCTGGGCAGCATCACCACCCCGGCGTGCTACGTTATGGCAAAGCAGATGGGCCACGAAGGTGTGCTTACCGGCAGCGTGTGCGTTACCACCACCCTGTTCAGCGCATTCAGCCTGACCTTCTGGCTGTTCGTGCTGCGGAGCCTCGGATATATTTTATAACATCTTTTGCATAGCACAACAGCGGACGGCCTGCAGGCTGTCCGCTGTTTGCTTTTCAGATGTTGCTTGGGGAATCAGGCCGCACCGAAGGGATGCAGCTTCTGCCCTTTATTCTGTCATTTCCAGTTCAGAGATCCATTCCCGCACGCGGTCCGGGCGGTTTGTGACGATGGCATCCGGCTGCACGGGGCCAAAGGTCTTTCACGGCCTGTTTCCCCGTCCACCGTCCAGTATGCCGCCTTGATGCCCAGATCATGCAGCTTCTGCACCATGCTGGGCTGCTGGTAAGCGGTGTGATATTCGCAGCTCACCCAGTCCGGCTTGAAGTCCAGCGTCTGCACATACTTTACCGGGTCCCGCTGTTCCAGCAGGCGCTGGGCTACCTCTACCAGACTCTTGCCCGGAAAGTTCGCCTGCAGCATACTGATCTGGTTGCCCATCCAGCGCAGGGCCCAGCTGCAGATTTTTCGTCATCCACACTTTTTCCACCGACAGCGGCGGCAGCTGTGGAAAATCATCCTCTTCCAGCCCGTTCTGCAGGCCAAGCATTTCCCATGTGCTAGTGGGCAGCGCCATGGTCTCCAACGCACCGTAGACCAGCACGCCCACCTTCAGCTCCGGCATCAGCTGCTTTGCCTGCCGCAGCAGGTCGTGGTTGAACGAGATCACCACCAGCCGGTCGGTAATGTTTGCTGCACGCACCTCCTCGATCACGCGGGGGACAAAATCCGGGTCGTCATCGATGGTGGCCTTCATTTCCAGCTGAACGATGGTACCTTCCATTTCCCTGCACAGAGCCAGTGCCTCCTGCAGGGTAGCGATCCTCTCGTTCCGATAGTTCACATCCTTCCAGCTGCCAAAGTCCAGCGCCTTCAGCTCGCCCTCGGTCATGTCGTAGATCTGGCCACGCATATCGGTGTGCCAGTCAATGACAAAATCATGGTGGATCACCAGCTTTTTATCGCTGGTCTGCTGTACGTCCATTTCCACGCCGTCCGCGCCGATCTCCATCGCCTTGCGGAACGCAGAAAGGGTATTTTCCGGCGCAAGATAGGACGCGCCGCGGTGTGCAATGATCTCAGGTGTCATAAATTCCAATTCTTTCTCACAAATTTATTTTTTCGCAAATTTCAGGCAAGGTCGGTGCCGTTTGAAGCAATGACCTTTTTGTACCAATAGAAGCTGTCCTTGCGGCTGCGGGCCAGTGTGCCGTTGCCGTCGTTGTCCTTATCCACATAGATAAAGCCGTAGCGCTTTTTCATCTCACCGGTGGATGCGCTCACAAGGTCGATAGGGCCCCATGTGGTGTAGCCCATCAGCGGCAGGCCGTCCTCGTTAACGGCCTTTTCCATCTGCTCGATGTGGGCGCGCAGATAATCGATGCGGTAGCTGTCGTGGATGGAGCCGTCCGCTTCCACGGTATCCACCGCGCCAAGGCCGTTCTCCACAATGAACATGGGCTTTTTCGTACCGGTCGTAGATGGGTGTTTCAGGGTCACGCGCAGGGCCCACCGGGTCGATGGCCCAGTCCCCACTCGCTGGCCTTGAGGTACGGGTTCTTCACAGCTTCCAGCACCGCATTGCCGTCGGCCTTTTCTTCTGCCAGGATTTCCTGATCCGTGGTGATGCAGCGGCTGGAATAGTAGCTGAAGGAGACAAAATCCACGGTGCCTTCTTTCAGAACCTGCTCATCGCCCGGCTCGGTGTGTAGGGTGATGCTGGCCTTCTCCATCCGCTTTTTTGCCCACACCGGGTAGGCTCCCCGGGCCTGCACATCGGTAAAGAAGTAGTTGTCGCGGTCCGCTTCCTGCGCGGCACGGATATCCTCCGGTGCACAGGTGCGCGGGTAATACTGGCCTGCCGCCAGCATACAGCCCACCATGGCACCGGGCATCTTTTCATGGGCCAGCTTGACCGCCTTTGCGCTGGCCACCAGCTCATGATGTGCCGCCTGATACTCCACCTGCTGCACATTCTCTCCCGGATAGAACACTAGCCCCGCGCCGGTAAAGGGCAGGTGCAGCAGCATGTTGATCTCGTTGAAGGTGAGCCAGTATTTCACCTTCCCCTTGTAGCGGTCAAACAGCACTTCACAGTAGTGCACATAGGCATCCACCATGCGGCGGTCTTTCCAGCCGCCATACATTTTTTATGAGGGCAATGGGGGTATCGAAGTGGCAGATGGTCACAAGCGGTTCAATGCCGTATTTGTGGCACTCATCAAACACATCCTCATAGAACTTCAAGCCCTCTTCATTGGGCTGGGCATCGTCACCGTTCGGCAGGATGCGGGTCCATGCGATGGACAGCCGGAAGCACTTGAAACCCATCTCGGCAAAGAGGGCGATGTCCTCTTTATAATGGTGATACAGGTCAATGGCTTCATGGCTGGGATAATAGTGCTTGTCGTCGCACTCCAGCATTTCCAGCCGACCCAGCGCCACCGGGAAGCGGTCCGGGCCAAACGGGGTCACATCCACGGTGGCAAGGCCCTTGCCGCCTGCCTGCCATGCGCCCTCGCACTGGTTGGCAGCGGTGGCACCGCCCCACAGAAAATCTTTGGGAAAACTGCCCATAAGTAAACCCTCCCTATTTTAATTTGTTGATTATAAGATACCGCACAATCGCCGGAATGTCCATGCCTACATTTTACAAAAAGGGTGCTTCATTGTTGTGAAAGTACGACTTTTATCGTCAAATCGCCGAATTTTGATTCTATTTTTCGTACATTTTCACGAGAAAAATGCAAAAACGGCCTGATTTTCCTTTCATTCTGTTTCTTTCAAACTGTCCGCAGACATGGTACAATAATCAGGTAAGATACACCGCCGCTTTTTCGGCATTGGAAAATGGAGTGTTTGATTATGACTGAGTTCAAGCCCATTAAAGAAGGCAAGGTTCGTGAGATCTATGATAACGGTGACAGCCTGATCATGGTTGCTACCGACCGCATTTCCGCGTTTGATGTCATCCTGAAAAATCAAGGTTCACCAAAAAAGGGGCACCGTTCTGACCCAGATGAGCAAATTCTGGTTCGATTACACCCGCGATCTGCTGCCCAACCATATGCTGAGCGTGGACGTGAAGGATATGCCGGAGTTCTTCCAGCAGCCCCAGTTCGACGGCAACAGCATGATGTGCCGCAAGCTGACCATGCTGCCCATCGAGTGCATCGTGCGCGGCTACATCACCGGCAGCGGCTGGGCCAGCTACCAGAAGACCGGCAAGGTGTGCGGCATCCAGCTGCCCGAGGGCCTGAAGGAGTCCGACAAACTGCCCGAGCCTATCTACACTCCCTCCACCAAGGCCGAGATCGGCGACCACGACGAGAACATCTCCTACGAAAAGAGCATCGAGGTGCTGGAAAAGCAGTTCCCCGGCCACGGCGAGGAGTACGCCACCAAGCTGCGCGACTACACCATTGCCCTGTACAAGAAGTGTGCTGAGTATGCTCTCTCCCGCGGCATCATCATTGCCGACACCAAGTTTGAGTTTGGTCTGGATGAGAACGGCAACGTGGTGCTGGGCGACGAGATGCTCACCCCGGATTCCTCCCGCTTCTGGCCGCTGGAGGGCTACGAGCCGGGCCACAGCCAGCCTTCCTTCGATAAGCAGTTCGTGCGCGACTGGCTCAAGGCCAACCCCGACAGCAACTACGACCTGCCGCAGGACGTGATTGACAAGACCATTGCCAAGTATCTGGAGGCTTACGAGCTGCTCACCGGCAAAAAGCTGTAAATTTTACGATAAAACGAATCCCGGCAGATGCTTGACAGCTCTGCCGGGATTCGCTATAATGTCTATAGAAAGGGCACTGCGACAAGCGGTTGGCCCCAGTTCAAGGTTTACAGTTTTTGAGAACCGTCACCGTGCCGGGTGGCGGTTCTTACTTTTTCACGCGAATGGTGAATGTCAATCCAAACAAGTGGAATGTCAAAGTAATTGGCATGTACTCACCTCCTTTCGGAAGTGAGGGCCGAACCGCCTGCCGTTGTTTGCAGTGCCCCGCCGCCTTTCAGCAGCAGAGATAGCATAACACAGTTTTCGGCTGATTTCAACAAAAAAAATTGCTCCGTCGCGTCGCACGGAAGCATTTTTTTCGTTTCACTCGCTCAGCTCCGAACTTTCCTCGGAAAAAGCTTCGGACTCTGCCGTTTCTTCGTTTTCTTCGTCCAGCAGATACTGCACCTCGGTCTGCTTTGCCATCTGCTCTGCTGTCCAGTCCAGCTGTGCGATGCCTTCCAGTTCCAGCGTGTACTGCTCCACATTCTGCAGGCTGCCGGAGGCAAGACTCTGGCCCGGGTCGTTCTCCGGCGACCATGTAATGCGCAGCTCATCCGGCTGTGCGCTGCACTGCTGCACGGCATCGGTCACGCTGCGGCAGTCCTGCGCAAAGGCCTGTACGCTGTCATAGCCGCCAAACAGCTCCACAGTCAGGCTCAGATAGCCGTTTCCGGCATTCACATCCCGCAGCGTTTTCGCCTCACTGCTGTACAGGTAGGCGTTTCCGCTGATATTCTTCACACGGATATCCGGGGCTGTTTGTTTGATCTTGTCATAGGCTTCTGTCGTATATTCCTGCCCCAGCTTCATGCTTGCCTGATTCCGCTCCGGGCCGAGTTCATCCCACACCACCGGCAGCAGCGAAAGGCCAAAGCACCCGGCCATGAGCACAAGGCAGATCAGCACCGACCAGAAATCGTACTTCCAGCGCCCCGGGCGGGCGGCAAAGAACAGCACCTCGCCGCCCAGCAGGATCAGCCCTGCCGCCGGGGCGATCTTGAGCATCAGCTTCCAGTCAACGCCCGGCACAAAATAG
>ENA-OQES01000642-OQES01000642.1-human-gut-metagenome-genome-assembly--contig:-NODE-642-length-14189-cov-4.496871_pt1 | contig 14189 bp, 12 predicted proteins | sample MGYA00242798_ERZ504641 | MGnify/ENA primary metagenome ERZ504641 (study PRJEB26092, sample SAMD00036327) | human gut metagenome | host: Homo sapiens | study: EMG produced TPA metagenomics assembly of... | reverse complement strand
ACGCGGCCCTGCTGCAGGAAGTGATCGGAGGCCACGACAAGCGCGATTCCACGTCCATTCCGGAAGGCCCTCGCCCGATGGTGGCGGCCGCCCGCGAAGGCATGAAGCGTGATCTGAAGGGCCTCAAGGTCGGCCTGATCAAGGAGCTCGGCGGCGAAGGCTTCCAGCCGGGCGTTATGGCACGTTTCAACGAAGGCGTCAAGAAGCTCGAGGAAATGGGTGCTGAGATCACTGAGGTGTCTCTGCCTCACCTGCCGTACTCCCTCGGTGCGTACTACATCATCATGCCGTCCGAGGTCAGCTCCAATCTGGCCCGTTACGATGGCATGCGTTACGGTTTGCGCGTCATGCCGCCGGCGGGCGTCCCTCAGACCGCCGCCAACATGATGGCCTACACTCGTGAAGCCGGCTTCGGCGACGAGGTCAAGCGTCGTATCATCCTCGGTACGTACGCCCTGTCCGCCGGGTATTACGATGCATGGTACGGTTCCGCGCAGAAGGTGCGCACCCTGATCATCGATGACTTCAAGAAGGCTTTCGACAAGGTTGACGTGCTTGTTGGTCCGACCAGCCCGGTCACCGCATTCAAGTTCGGTGAGAAGACTGAGGATCCGATGGCTATGTATGCCATCGATATCACCACCATTCCGGCCAACCTTGCCGGCGTTCCGGCTATGAGCATTCCTGCTGGTCTGAGCGACGACGGTTTGCCGGTCGGCTTCCAGTTCCTCGCTCCGCAGCAGCGCGACGAGGCCATGTACAAGCCTGCCGCAGCTCTTGAGGCGGCTCTCGAGGAAGACTGGAACGGCCCGATCTGGCAGTCCCTGAAGACCCCGTGGCTCGACGGCTTGAACAAGTAGGAAGCATCGGAGGAAAGAAAACAAAATGGCTGAAAAGTTGATGAAGTACGCCGATGCCGTCAAGAAGTTCGACCCGGTCATCGGTCTGGAAACCCATGTTGAGCTGAGCACCACCACGAAGCTGTTCTGCCCGGCCGAAGTCTCGTTCGGTGGCGATCCGAACAGCCAGCTCACCCCGGTGAGTCTTGGTTTGCCGGGCTCTCTGCCGGTGGTCAACAAGACCGCTGTCGATTATGCGATCAAGCTGGGTCTTGCCCTGCATTGCGAAATCGCTGAATGGAGCCAGTTCGCACGTAAGAACTACTTCTACCCGGATATGCCGCGCGATTACCAGATCTCGCAGTACGACAAGCCGACCAACGGCAACGGCTATCTTGATGTGGAACTTGAAGACGGCACTGTGTTCCGCGTGCCGATCGAACGCGCCCACATCGAAGACGACGCTGGTAAGAACACCCACGTCGGTGGTGCTGACGGCCGTATCGAAGGCGCCGATCACTCCCCTGGTCGACTACAACCGTGCAGGTGTGCCGCTGATCGAAATCGTAACCAAGCCGATCGAAGGCGCCGGAGACCGTGCCCCAGGAAATCGCAGGTGCATATATGCGTGCCATCCGCGACATCGTGCGTGCGCTGAACATCTCCCACGCCCGTATGGAACAGGGCAACATGCGCGCCGATGTGAACGTGTCGCTGCGCAACAGCCCGTCCGACCCGTTCGGCACCCGTTCCGAAACCAAGAACGTGAACTCGTTCCGCGGTATCGAAAAGACCATCCAGTACGAGATCCGCCGTCAGGCCGCCATCCTTTCCGAAGGAGGCGAGATCCTGCAGGAGACCCGTCACTGGGATGAGGCTTCGCAGACCACCGCCGGCGGCCGTGTGAAGTCCGATGCCGACGATTACCGCTACTTCCCGGATCCGGATCTGGTGATGCTGCACATCACCAAGGAGCACATCGAAGAGATGAAGGCCCAGATGCCGGAAATGCCTCGTGAGCGCCGCAACCGCCTGAAGGGCGAGTGGGGCTTCAACGATCTGGAGATGCGCGACGTGCTCAACGCCGACGCTCTGGATCTGCTTGAGGAAACCGTCAAGGCCGGTGCCACTGCAGCCGGTGCCAAGAAGTGGTGGCTGGGCGAGCTGAGCCGTGAAGCCAACAACAAGGGCGTGAGCCTCGAAGAGCTGCCGATCACTCCGGCCGATGTGGCTGAAGTCGAGAAGTTGATTGCCGACGGTAAGCTCAACGACAAGCTGGCCAAGCAGACCGTCGCAGGTGTGCTCGCCGGCGAGGGCACTCCGGATGAGGTCGTCAAGAAGCATGGCTTCCAGGTCGTGTCTGATGACGGCGCTCTTGAAAAGGCCGTGGATGAAGCTCTCGCAGCCAATCCTGACATCGTTGAAAAGCTCAAGAGCGGCAACATGAAGCCGATGGGCGCCATCATTGGTGCCGTCATGCGCGCCACTCGCGGTCAGGCTGACGCGAAGGCCGTCACCAAGATCGTGATGAGCAAGATCAAGTAACGTTTACAACGATTACTTACGATTGCTGAATCGCATGAAAACGCACGTTCCAAAAAAATCTTGGAACGTGCGTTTTCTTATCTTTCCGAAAGAAAGGGAAGAGCATAATCGCCAGTTGTTTTTCTTACGATTACCGCCGTGTCTTTCAATACCAAGTTATGCTGATAGAGGAAGATGTACAACGATTGCCGCCGCGCCAATTCACAGTTGACGTACAGTCAGGTACAATACCCTCGGTATGGGTGCGGCGACGGTCGTGCCTGCAATGACGTAGGGGACAGGAAAAATGCCAGAGAATCTTGAGGCTGCAGCACAGGGGCAGTCGGACCAGCAGTCACGTGAGCTGCCGAAGCGTATCGTTGTGCCGCCTATCAAGGGCGAGATGGTGCATCTACGCCCGGCCGCGGTCGAGGATCTCGACCGTATGGACGCCATCGAGGCGTATGTCGGCGCTTCTGGAATCACCGGTAAGGACCGGGTTGCCGAGCGTGGCGCGGTGCGTGCGTGGGTGCGTCGTTCCGTGGCATGGTCCCAAGGTGAGGCTCCGTCCGAATCCGGTGTGGGGGACCCGGAATCACGTCGCACGATCGCATGGTCCATCGTCACCGAAGCCGATCATGATGGCGATGGTGAGACTGACGCTGCGGATTCCGACAATGTGATTGGCATGATTTTCCTGATCGATATTGACGGTTGGGCCCGTTCCGCCCGCATTCAGGTGGTGCTTGGCAAGGATTATCGGGGCCGTGGCTATTCGCGAGACATCATGCCGCGCGTGATGACGTACGGTCTTGCACCGGAGCCGGCAGGCCTTGGCATGCATCGCATTTGGGTCGCCGTGCCCGAACAGAACACGCGTTCCGTGTCCGTGTACCAGTCGTTGGGATTCGTGCCTTCCGGCCGCTCCCGCGACGCCCTGTGGAACGCCTCTCAGAACCGTTACCAGGATCTGATCGTTATGGATACGCTGGTTGACGAGTTTGATCCGATCCGCTCGCTTGACGCGTTCGGTATGCACGTGATCGAAGACAATCCGGGCGTCAAGGAGGCCTTGAGCGCACGCGAACATTCGATTGCCATTCGACTGAATGAGAAGGATGCCACGAAACCTGATACGGAAGGTGTGGGTGCCGACGATGCTGCGGCGGTTGCGCAATCCGTGCGGGAAGTTCTTTCTGACGGTGCGGATGATGTGGCTGCGTCCCAGCGGAAGAACGTTGAAGGCGTGGATGCTGCGCGGCAAAGCGAGCGTGACGATCGTAAGTCCGTTAACGGTGATGCCGATGTCGAAAACAGCTGGCCGTATACGGCTGGCGAGCGCAAGACGTCAAAGGAAGCTTGGTGGCGTACGCTCGGTCGTGGTCGCAAGCGTGATGTGGAAGGTAAGTGATGAGCGCCGAGGATCTCGATAATTACGAAACCGACGCAGAACTGGCTTTGTATAAGGAATATCGCGACGTTATTAAATTATTTACTTACGTTGTTGAGACGGAACGTCGTTTTTATCTGGCAAATAAAGTCGATTTCAACGTACGTTCCGCCGGTCAGGACGTGTACTTCGACGTGCGTTTGACCGACGCGTGGGTGTGGGACGTCTATCGTTCCAGTCGTTTCGTCAAGAACGTGCGTATCGTCACTTTCAAGGACGTCAATGTCGAGGAAGTGCAAAAAACCGATATCGACATTCCTGATTCCATATAGTCGATATGGTCGCGTATCGCTTTGCTCGGCTTGGTATTGCCTGACTTGGCTTGATTTTGTAAGCATTCGCACAAGATGCGATGTTCGTTTCCCTACCCTCGGGTAGACTATCAGGGATTTTTGTTTTCATAAGGAGACCTCAAAGTGACGCAAAAGCAATCCGTGGTGATTATCGGCGGTGGCCCTGCGGGCCTGACCGCCGCTTGGGAGCTCGTCAAGGACGGTGGCTCTGAGAACTACGACGTGACCGTGTTGGAAGCGACCCGCGAATTCGGCGGCATCTCCCGCACTGTCAATCATGATGGCAACCGTATGGATATTGGCGGCCATCGGTTTCTTCTCGAAGGACGAACGCATCATGGATTGGTGGAAGGAGTCCTTCCATTGCAGGGCGCGCCAAGCTATGATGACAAGAAGCTCGGTCGTGAGCACGATATGGAACCGGGCGGCCCTGATCCGGAAGTCGAAGACAAGGTGATGCTCAAGCGTCATCGCGTGTCTCGTAATTTACTGGGAACCGCCACTTCTTTGACTACCCGATTTCCCTGAGCGTCAACACGTTGAAGGCCATTGGGGCCGAAGCTTACGTTGGTTGCCGGTTTCAGCTATCTGAAGTCCATGGTGCACAAGCTGCCGGAAGACAATCTGGAGAACTTCTACATCAATCGTTTCGGCCGCAAGCTGTATTCCATGTTCTTCGAGGGGTACACCGAGAAGCTGTGGGGGCGCCATCCGTCCCAGATTTCCGCCGATTGGGGTGCGCAACGCGTCAAAGGCCTGAGCATTATGGGCGTGCTGAAGAACGCGTTCCAGAAGCTCCTGCCGAAGAAGCGCAGCAATGCTGAGGTCGAAACCTCGCTGATCGAGGAATTCTGGTATCCGAAGTATGGTCCGGGCCAGCTGTGGGAAACCGTTGAGGCCAACTGTGAGGCGGCTGGCGTGAAGGTCATTACCGACGCGAATGTGGTGGAGGTTCGCCAGGACGACGGCAAGATCGCTTCTGTGGTGTATGAGGATTCTGAAGGCAACCGCATCGAAATGACGGCGGATGACTTCATTTCCTCCATGCCTGTCAAGGACCTCATCAACGCAGTGGATGCTTCCAGCAAGCCTGCGCCGAAGGACATGACCGAAATCGCCAACGGTCTGCCGTACCGTGATTTCGTGACCGTAGGCCTGCTCGTCAAGCACCTGCGTCTGTCAAACACCACTGACATTCCTACCCTCGGCAATCCGCCGATCGTGCCTGACTGCTGGATTTACGTGCAGGATCCGGGCTACAAGGTCGGCCGTCTGCAGATCTTCAACAACTGGAGCCCGTACCTGGTCAAGGACGTCGACAACACCGTGTGGATCGGTCTTGAATACTTCTGCGAAGAGGGCGATTCCTTCTGGAATATGTCTGACGAGGAGGCGAAGAAGTTCGCCATCCAGGAGCTCACCCGCATGCAGATCATCAACGGCCCGCAGGACGTGATCGATTCCCATCGTGAGCGTGTGAAGAAGGCATATCCGGCCTACTTCGACACGTACGACCGCATGTCTGAGCTCGTGGAATACCTCGATTCCTTCGGTAATCTGTACTGCGTCGGCCGTAACGGCCAGCACCGCTACAACAACATGGACCATTCCATGGCCACCGCCATCGAGGCCGTCGGCAATATCAAGAATGGCAAGACGTCCAAGAAGAACGTGTGGTCCGTCAATACCGACAAGAGCTACCACGAGGAAAAGTAAGCTTCGGTAAGTCCGACGTACTGGTGTTGCAGGCAAAGACCCGTCGTGTGATCACATGACGGGTCTTTTGCATTGTGATTTGTGATTTGCGGTTGGCATGAATACGTTGGCACACCTGCGTTGCGTTGGTCTGGATAACGTTGTATGGTTAGGAAAGTTCGAAAACCGTGATATTTCGCGGCGGACTTTCAGTGGCGGAACATTTCCGTATCTCTTTTTTCACAGCTGTCGTGGGCGTGTGCCTGCGGAAGCTAGGGGAAAGGCAAAAATCCAGTGGCAACCAGCCCGAATCTTGAAGACATGAAACTGCCTGAGCTCAAGGAGCTCGCCAATGCAGATGGGCCTTCGTGGCATCTCCACCATGCGTAAGCCGGAACTTGTAGCGACGCTTCAGGCCGCCCGTTCCGGTGGCGAGGCGCCGGCCGGCGTGACCGTGCGCGCCCCGAAGTCCGCAGCGTTCGCTGCTTCGGCAGCTCAGGCCGAGGAGGTCGGCAAGCCTGCTGAGGTTGCCGAAGTCAAGGCCGATGATGCTGAGAAATTCCGGAAAAGCCAGGCTTCCGAAAACCTCTGGAACGGGCCCACGTCGAGCGCGCTGAGCGTTCCAGCCGCCGCAAGCAGGCCGAGGCGCCCGGCGAGGATGCCGCGGACGTATGGCCGCTGTGAACGCTTTGGATAGCCTTGACGAGGCTCCGAAGCGCCGTCGTCGCCGTGACACGGAAGCGTCCACCGATCTGCTCGCTGAATTGGGACTGGATGATGCTTCGCCGAAGCAGGACGACCGTCGTCGCCATCGCAAGGACGATGAGGTCGATGCCGAGCCGCGTCGTCGTCGCCGTGCGGTGGAGGAGCCGAAGGATGAGGATGTCGTGCGCGATCTCGACGACATTCTCGCCACTTTGCCTTCGCAGGGCAACGAGGACGACGAGCGCCATGGCGAAACCGAGGATGGCAATTTTGCACGTCGTGTTCGTGGTCGTGCCAGCGACAGGGACGATCGTGCGGATCATCGCGGACGCCGTCTGCGTGGACGTGACCGCGATTATGACGAGCGTGATGATCGTCGTGGCCGTAACAGCGATCGTAATGATCGCAATGATCGCAATAATCGTGCCGACCGTAACGATCGCACGGATCGCAATGTCGAACGTGAACAGCGCCACGAGGAGCCGAAAGAGGATCTCGTGCCAGTCGCAGGCATCGTCGACGTGCTCGATTCCTACGCTTTCGTGCGTACCTCCGGCTATTTGCCGGGTCCGAACGACGTGTACGTTTCCATGGGCCAGGTCAAGAAGTACGGCCTGCGCAAGGGCGACGCCGTGCACGGCTCCATCCGCGCCCCGCGTGAAGGCGAACGTCGCAACCAGCGTCAGAAGTTCGTGCCGCTGCAGTCCATCGACTCCATCAACGGCATGACCGTGGAGGCCGCACAGAACCGTCCGCAGTTCAACAAACTCACCCCGCTGTACCCACAGGAGCGTCTGAAGCAGGAGACCGCGCCGGGCAAGCTCACCGGCCGTCTCATCGATATTGTGGCGCCGATCGGCAAGGGTCAGCGTGGTCTGATCGTGTCTCCACCGAAGGCCGGCAAGACTATCACCTTGCAGAACATCGCCAACGCGATCGCCACCAACAATCCTGAAGTCCATCTGATGGTCGTGCTCGTGGACGAACGTCCGGAAGAGGTCACTGATATGGAACGTACGGTGCAGGGCGAGGTCATCTCCTCCACCTTTGACCGTCCGGCATCCGATCACACCACGGTCGCCGAACTCGCCATCGAGCGTGCGAAGCGCCTCGTGGAGCTCGGCCAGGACGTGGTGGTGCTGCTCGACTCCATGACCCGTCTGGCCCGCGCCTACAACATCGCGGCCCCCGGCTTCCGGCCGTATCCTTTCCGGCGGTGTTGACGCTCAAGCGCTGTACCCGCCGAAGAAGTTCTTCGGTGCCGCCCGCAACATCGAAAACGGCGGTTCCCTGACCATCATCTCCTCCGCTCTGGTGGAAACCGGTTCCAAGATGGACGAGGTGATTTTCGAGGAGTTCAAGGGCACCGGCAACATGGAACTGCGCCTGAGCCGCGAACTGGCAGACAAGCGCCTATTCCCGGCCATTGATGTGAACGCTTCCGGCACCCGCCGCGAGGAGCTCATCACCGATCCGCAGGAACTGCCGATTATCTACCGTCTGCGCCGACTGCTTGGCGGTCTCGAACCGGAGCAGGCCTACCAGACGCTCGTGCCACGTCTGAAGAAGACCGCGACCAACCGTGACTTCATGGCGTCGCTGATTCAGCAAAGCAGCAATAACGCGAATAACGGCAGCAATTGATCGCAATTAGTCGCGAGTGATCGCAATTTGCGGTAAGCAAGCCAAGGGTCGTATGGCAATCGTCATACGACCCTTTCGCATATCCTCAGGGCATTGCAGATGCATGGGTGATCACGTTGTGGACATGCGATACATAAATTCTGACATGCTAAAAAATACGAAAGCAAAAGTTGAAAGACGAAAATCATATTGCCTTACAAGGGGAGATGTGTAAAAAATAAAAGACAAGTGATTGAAAATCGAAATTCGTAGGAAATATTACGAAAACGCGGTTGACGGATTGTGTGTTGGGGTGGGTATGGTAATGGACGAACTGTGAGCTGCATAGGGGAGTCGGTCCCGCCAGGCCGATGCAGAATGCTTGTTGGAAAGGGGTATGTATGACAGGCAACGGCAACGAACCCGACACCACGCACGCGAACGTGGCCCAATTCGACGACATCGACGAGACCATTCTTCGCATGTTGGAGGAGGATGGCCGCGCCACGCTGTCCCAGCTTTCGGACGCTACGGGACTGTCGATTTCCGCGGTGCAGTCGCGCGTACAGAAGTTGGAACGTCGCGATGTGATTCTCGGCTACAAGGCCGTCATCGACGATGAGAGGCGCGGGCTTGCCGTGCGCGCCTATATTGCGGTGACGCCGATCGACTATTCCAAGGAATCCGAGATTCCCGACAAGTTGCAGGATATCGACGGCATTATGTCGTGCGATTCCGTTGCTGGTTCTCCCAGCTACATGCTGACGGTGCGCGCGGCCTCGCCAGGCAAGCTTGAGGATCTGCTGAATGTCATTCATCAGACGGTGCCGGTGAGCACTGAAACCACGATTGTGCTGCAACGGTACTTCTCCAAGTGACATTCGCGCGGTAGTCTTGTATGCATGAGCGATAGCGAACACGACTGGCTTCGGCCAGAAGAAGAACACGAAACCGAAACCGTCATCGATGCGAGTACCGCGCAAAGCAATCCTGAGGTCGCCGACGCCGTGGCGAAAATCGCCGCGTTGCGCCAGTCAATCGACAATGTCGATACGGCCATCGTCTCCCTGCTGGCGGAACGCTTCAAATACACGTCCCAAGTGGGCGTGCTGAAGGCGCGTGCAGGCTTTGCACCGGCCGATCACAAGCGTGAGAACTACCAGATTGAACGTCTGCATCGCATTGCCGTCGACGCGGGTCTTGACCCTGAGATCGCCGAAATGTATCGCGAATTCGTGGTGACCGAAGCCAAGCGTAGGCATAAGCGCATTGCCGAAAACGGTGGAGATCCGGGCGTGCTCGACGTATTCGCCTGACCTGTCTGTTTTCGGCGGAAAACAAGTATTTCGGGGCATGCCGGGCATTACATTGAATGCTTTGGAATGGAATTACGATTGCGATTGCGAGGTCCGGCATGCGTCACGCACTTACGATTCATCCACGGGACGTCCGTCGCCATCTTTCCGCAGCTACTGCTGTGGCGCTTGTCGCCGCGATTCCGGTCGCGGCCGTCGATGCGGTCAACGTGGCGACGGCCGTGCGGCAGAACAGGCAATATGCGGTCGAGGCGACGCAAAGTGACGTGATGAGCGCGTATGCAATCCATCGACAAGCCTGGCCGTCTTTTCCTGACCCAAAGCGGAACTTCTGCATCGCACGCATCACAGCGCGTTCCCAAAGGCACTGTGTCAATGCCGTGGAAAGTGTCCGCCACATTCACTCTTGACGGTCCCAATGTGAGCGCTTCCGAAATTTCCGGCGCTTCCGGAATGGTTGGCGTGCGTATCACCCTGCATGCCGTTGATGCCGATAAAACGGCCGATTTGACGCCGATTGTCGCTTTCACCATCCCCAGCCGCGTCGGCAATGACGTGACCGCTGACGACGGTGTGGCCGTTTCGTCGGACAACACCTCGACACTGGTGGCCGCAGCCGGCAAACCCGGTGAGGATCTGACATTTAACACGTATGTGACGGCGAATCGCTTCTCTATGAGCTCGCTGGCCGTCGCCGCGGTGGATGGCGATGCCGGCCAATCGCTGCCTGATCTCACCAAGCGTGCGGCGACGCTGGTGGACGGGTTGACCAACGTTGGTTCGCAGCGCAATCGCAAGCTCATTTCTCAACTGGAAAAGCTTCGGGACAACGAAAAAGCGATCGCCAAACAGACTATCTCAACGCGTTCCAAAGCGCATGAGCAGGCGTTCGACACCTATGTCGAGACGTATGTCGGCTCGTATACCACGCATCTGTCCGGCTCACTCGGTAATTCCACGCAGCTGTCCGCCATTCTCGGCACCGCATCCGAGTTGAATGGCGATACCCCCGTAGCTAAGTCCGTGGCGGATCTTGCCAACGCCGTCAACGACGTGAGTGCCGCCTACCGACATATTGGTGCCGCTGATGCGGTCGACGAGGTGATCCGCACCATCGAACAGCGCGGTACATCCGGGCTGATGAGAGAGCTCGGCAAACGCGCGGGTGAGGAGCAGCAGCGCGGCTCCAAGGATTACAGCGTCGGCCAGTCACAGCTGTCCTCCGCGATGATTCCGTATTCGATGGACTTCACCGACGCATACACGGCTCGACTCAAGGAACTGGGCGCCACCACCAGCACCGCGTCCGAATACGAAAACCAGGCGATCGCCGACGTGCGCGCCGGCATCAAGGGCAATGAGAAGCTCAAAAACCGCATCCGACAAGGTCTCCGCCGCGATGACCGCGTTGGCGGACGCTAGCGAGCACATCGGGCAGGCCAGCGCGTTCCATCAGATCATCGTGCGGTTTGCTGACCAGCTGGATTCGGATGACGAGACATCGGATGCCAACGCTGCTGACGGCTCTTCGGTGCTTGATTCAATGCGTGCCGTTTCGGCTGGGCGTGCGTTGTGCGCGAAGGCCGAGAAGTCGCGCGTCAAGGCTCAGCGCAAGGCGGAACGGGTGCAGGCCAAGGGCGATGCCGCCGATTCCTCCAGCTTGGTTGACGACAAGAATGCCATCAGCATGGACGATGTGATGAGCTATGCGGGTGGATTGCGTCCGTCATTCGGCGCGGCCGCGGACGCCACGTCGAAGAACGTGGCGAAGGTTGGGGGAGTGGATGGCTCCACGAAGAAGGACGATTTCGCCGCTTCGGATGACGGTTCCGAATCCGCCGGCTCAATGCCGATTTCGGGCTACGGTTTGGCGCAAGGCGAGTTTGCGCCAAATAATGGCGATTTGATCGACGAGACGGTTGAGTTGGCTGCTGCGGCCGAGATTTTGGACGGTGCGATGCAGTCTGGACTGTCGGCTGGCTCCGCAAAGGCGACTGGCGTCGCGCAGTATTTGCTGGCTGTTCCGATACTGTAGATTGGCTGTTTCCGCTGGCGGGTGCGATTTGTGGTTGTTTTGGCGCGGCCCCCGTTCATGAATAAGAGCGATTTGGATTGGTTTTCCCGGTTTTTTTCCGGATACGGGGGGTTACGTATTTCGGCTTGGAACGCCGCTTTGATGCCCTCTTTCGTGCGTTGACTGCGATTACGCATCGGGAATGCGGCTTTTTCGAGTACGGGGGTACATATTCTGGCAGGGAATGTGATTTTCCGGTTTTTCGAATACGGGGTTCATATGCCCGTCATGTCTCGCCAAAAGCATAAGAATACGATAAAACCTCCTTTTGCGATACCGAAATCCGCAATGCGGGGCAATCCAAAAGAAGGCTTTACCGTCAGCCGGCAGTCCCGTGAGAACCACCGGCCGATATGATTTCAGAATATTACTTCTTAGGTTTCTTTGCCGGCGGCTCGCCCAGCTCGCTTTCAGCGATTGTCACGTCGGTGGCGGCCTCATCCTCGCCTTCGGCTGCTGCAGGCGAGGTGAAGGAGATCGGTCCGGTCACACGCCCAGCTTCGGCGATATCGTCCAATGCGCTTTCGATGGACTTGCGTGCCTCGTCGGAAACGCCCAGCTGCACGGAAAGGATCGGAGTCTTCATCGAAACCTTAGCCTTCGACTTGATACCACGCAGCGCGGCCAGAGCTTCACCGGCATGGGTGAGCAGCTCCGGGGAGACGGCTGCGGCGGCCGCATCGTACGTTTCAGCCTTCGGCCATGCGGCGTGGTGCACGGAGCCTTCGCCCTCATGCATCCAGCTCCACACTTCTTCGGTGGCGTAAGGCAGGTACGGTGCTAGCAGGCGTGCGAAGGCATCCAAGCCCAGTCCCAGCGCGGTGCGGGCGGACTTCACAGCCTTCTCGCTTGGCACGCGGCCGGTGGCGTCAGCGGTGCCGTATGCGCGGTTCTTAACCAGTTCGATGTAATCGTCGCAGAACTGCCAGAAGTAGTTCTCGATGACTTCCAAAGCCTTGGAATGCTCGTAGTTGTTGAGGCTTTCGGTGGCTTCGCGCACCACGAGGGCCATCTTGGCCATGGCTGCGCGGTCCAGCGGCTCGGTCACGTCGGCAGGGTTCCAGCTTGCGGTTGCCGGAGCGCCCACATGATGGTTCTCATCCTCACGGCCGATGGCCAGTGCGAACTTGGTGGCGTTGAGCAGCTTGATGGCCAAACGGCGGCCGATCTTCATCTGGCCTTCGTCGTAGGTGGCATCCAGACCCAAACGTGCCGCAGCGGCCCAATAACGCACCGCGTCGGCACCAAACTGCTTGATCGGCTTGTCTGGCACGACCACGTTGCCCTTGGACTTCGACATCTTCTTGTGGTCCGGATCGAGAATCCAGCCAGACAGGGTGGCATTGGCCCACGGAAGACACTTGTTCTCAAGATGCGCGCGATCCACGGTAGAGAACAGCCAGGTACGAATGATGTCCTGACCCTGCGGGCGCAGATCCATCGGGAACGTGGCATTGAAAATCGCCTGGTTCTCTTCACCTGGCTCTTCCCAACGGGTCACGATCTGCGGGGTGAGCGACGAGGTCGCCCACGTATCCATAATGTCAGGCTCTGCGGTAAAGCCGCCAGGCACGTCGCGCTGGTCTTCGCTATAGCCTTCCGGCACATCGTCGGTCGGATCGATCGGCAGACGATCCTCGCTCGGCACGATCGGATGATCGTAATCGGCGGTGCCATCTTCATTCACCGGATACCACAGCGGGAACGGCACACCGAAGAAGCGTTGACGGGAGATCAGCCAATCGCCATTCAGACCGTTCACCCAGTTTTCGTAACGCACGCGCATGAAATCGGGGTGGAAGTTCAGTTCGCGTCCGCGTTCGATCAGCTCGGCGTTCAGCGGCTGATCGGTGCCGCCGTTCTTGAGGTACCACTGGCGGGAAGTGACGATTTCGAGCGGCTTGTCGCCCTTCTCATAGAAGTTCGTCATACGCTTGGTCGGAGTCGGCTCACCGTCAAGATCACCGGATTCGCGCAGTGCGTCGACGATAACCTTGCGTGCGGAGAACGTCGTCTTGCCGGCGGTCTCCTGGAAGACACGCTTGCCTTCCTCGTCTTCGATCCAATCCGGGGTGTCCATGACGATGCGTCCGTTGCGCTGGATGATGGAACGCAATGGCAGGTTCAGGTCGCGCCACCATTCGACGTCGGTCACGTCGCCGAACGTACAGCACATGGCGATGCCGGCGCCCTTGTCCATTTCCGCGGCCTTGTGCGCCAGAATCGGCACCTTCACATGGAACAGCGGGGAATAGACGTACTGGCCGAAATACTGCTTGTAACGCTCGTCGTCCGGATGTGCGATCAGTGCGCCGCAGGCCGCCAGCAGTTCCGGACGGGTGGTTTCGATGTAGATCGGAGTGCCGTCTTCGAAACGGAACGCCACCTTGTGGTAGAAGCCCGGATATTCGCGCGATTCCAGTTCGGCCTGGGCCACTGCGGTCTGGAAGGTCACGTCCCACAGGCCCGGAGCATCTTTCTGGTACGCTTCACCGCGGGCCAGATTGCGCAGGAATGCCTTCTGCGCCACGCGCTGCGGGTGTTCGCCGATGGTGTGGTAGGTCTGCGTCCAGTCAATGGACAGGCCGAGGGAACGCCACAGCGCCTCGAACTGCTTCTCATCCTGAGCGGTGAGCTTTTCACACAGTTCGATGAAGTTCTTACGGGAGA
>ENA-OQES01000641-OQES01000641.1-human-gut-metagenome-genome-assembly--contig:-NODE-641-length-14227-cov-5.417730_pt1 | contig 14227 bp, 15 predicted proteins | sample MGYA00242798_ERZ504641 | MGnify/ENA primary metagenome ERZ504641 (study PRJEB26092, sample SAMD00036327) | human gut metagenome | host: Homo sapiens | study: EMG produced TPA metagenomics assembly of... | reverse complement strand
GAAGACGAGAGATCAAAAAAAACAGACAGAGATCACGGATGAAAATGCGAAAGAATAGACGAAAGTCAAAATTTTAAATGACACAGATTTTGACAAACAAGGATAAATTTGGTAAAATTAGGCAGAATGGGGAGGAAATTATTTTGCGTTAGAATTCGCAGAGATTTTTTGGAAAGTGATAACTTTGGTGGCATAAATGACAAGGAAAAAATTTCAATATTTGATGTGGAGATTTCCTGCATCAAGGCAAAAGAAGCGATGATGCAGGCAATCGAATTCATGAAAGGTGATTCCGTCAATACCATTGAGCTTGTATCGATGGAATCGCTGATGAAAGAACATGAGAATCCGGAGTGGCAAAAAAAAGGTTTCCATGCAGGATCTGGTTCTTCCAGGAAGTGTAGAGATTCTTGAGGCAGCAAAAGCTGATGATGCAAGATTGCTGCGTGAGACAGATAATAAATTATTCTTAAGAATGTTTTTGAAATATTTACAGAAGAACCATCATAAGATCTATCTTCTGGCAGCCAGTCAGGAGGAACTGGTAAAAGCAGAGGAAGCTCTTGCAAGGTATAATCAGGGAATCCGTGTGGTAGGAGATGCCGTGATCCATCTGGAAGACGGAGAGTTGACAGATGCAGACAGGATCCATGGAATAGTGAATGCAGTCAATGGCTCAGAGGCAGATTGTATTTTATCAGTCCTTCCATCGCCGGCGCAGGAAGATTTTATTGAACAGAACCTGGCATTGATCGACACAAGAGTCTGGATTGGCTGTGGATCAGTTCTGATGCGCAGCTTTGACGACAGAAAGATGACAAGCTGGATAAAGAGAATGTTAGTAAAGAAAGTATTTCGCTATAAAGTAGAGAAGCAGAATTAGCCTTTGTGAAGAATGCTAAAAGATAAAAATGTGAATATTTCATAGATTCGACTAAGAAATGCATAAAAAAGATGGATTTCCTCTTCTTTTTTGCTGTTTTGCCTTAATATAATATAAGGGTATGTGTACGGATAAATAATGCATACAAAAAAAAGTGTGGAATATGCACATGCGTGTTACTACTTACAGTTTGCTGTAATCAGCAATACATCGTACAGAGTGGAGGAAAAAAAGGATGATTTCAAATCAGATACTTCAAAACACTATTGAAGGATTAAAGGGAATATCAAGGGTTGATTTCTGTGTACTCGACACAGAAGGCAAGGAACTTGCAGCAACATTTGATATGGCAAAAGATTGTGGGAAGCGGTTCTTTCTTTTGTTGAATCCCCGGCAGACAGCCAGGTGATCCAGGGATGCCAGTTCTTTAAGATCTTTGATGAACAGCGTTTGGAATATGTTTTGCTTGCAGATGGCGAGACAGAAGATGTGTATATGCTCGGTAAGATTGCGGCATTTCAGATCCAGAGTCTGCTTGTAGCTTATAAGGAGCGTTTTGACAAAGATAACTTTATCAAAAATCTTCTTTTAGACAACCTTCTTTTGGTTGATATTTACAATCGTGCAAAGAAATTACATATTGACACAGAAGTAAAACGTGTTATCTTTATTATTGAAACATCGCACGAGAAAGACAGTGCTGCACTTGATAATGTGAGAAATCTTCTGGGAGGAAAGTCAAGAGACTTTATCACAGCTGTTGATGAGAAGAATATTATCGTTGTGAAAGAACTCTCAGATAAGGACGGCAATAAGGAACTTGAGAAGATGGCGAAAGAGATGCTGGATACGCTCCAGGCAGAGGGAGGCGACGAGCAGATCCATATTGCATACGGAACCATCGTAAGTGATATCAAGGAAGTATCCAAGTCATACAAAGAGGCGAAGCTTGCACTTGATGTAGGTAAGATTTTCTTTGATGAGAAGGATATCGTTGCTTATACAACACTTGGAATCGGTCGTCTGATCTATCAGCTGCCGCTGCCACTTTGTAAGATGTTTATCAAAGAGATTTTCGAAGCAAAATCTCCGGATGACTTTGATGAAGAGACATTGACAACGATCAATAAGTTCTTTGAGAACAGCCTCAATGTATCAGAGACATCCAGACAGCTCTATATCCACAGAAATACACTGGTATACAGACTGGATAAGCTTCAGAAGAGTACCGGTCTGGATCTGCGTGTGTTTGAGGATGCCATTACTTTCAAGATTGCCTTAATGGTAGTAAAGTATATGAAGTATATGGAGACATTAGAGTACTAGAACCGTAGGAGTATAGATAAGTTTTAGGAGGAACATATGATTGAATTAAGGAATGTGACGAAGGAGTATTCCAAAGGTCATGCAGCCTTGAATGGTGTTTCCGTGAAGATTGAACGCGGAGAGTTCGTATTCATCGTTGGTGACAGTGGATCAGGTAAGTCTACATTGATCAAATTGATCATGAAAGAGTTGAATCCGACCGAGGGTACAATTATCGTCAACGGCCAGAATTTGAACCGTATGAAACACAGAAACATTGCTAAATACAGAAGAGGACTTGGAGTTGTATTCCAGGATTTCCGTCTTCTGAAGGATCGTAATATTTATGAGAATATTGCATTCGCTTTGCGTGTGACTGAGACACCGACCCGTGTGATCAAGAAGAAGGTACCGGCAGCTCTGTCACTGGTAGGACTTGCACAGAAGTATAAGTCATTCCCAAAGGAACTCTCAGGTGGAGAGCAGCAGCGAGTAGCGATTGCAAGAGCAATTGTAAATGAACCTGCCATTCTGCTGGCGGACGAGCCGACAGGAAACCTTGACCCGACAAACTCATGGGAGATCATGAGTCTGTTGAAAGAGGCAAATGAGCGTGGAACAACAGTACTTGTTGTTACACATAACCAGGAGATCGTAAACGAGATGAACGAACGCGTCATTACTATGAAGCAGGGCGTAATCGTCAGTGATGAGAAAAAAGGTGGGTATATAGATGAGGATTAGTACATTTGGATACGTTGGAAAGCAGGGCGTTAAGAATATCTGGAGAAACAAGATGTTTTCACTCGCATCCATAGCGACGATGTCAGCATGTATTTTCCTGTTTGGATTGTTTTTCTCGATACTTGTTAACTTCCAGTATATTATTAAAAGCGCAGAAGAGGGGGTTGCAATCACCGTATTATTTAATGAGGATGCAACAGAGGAACAGAAGAAAGAGATCGGTGAGCAGCTTGAGTCCCGTGATGATGTTTCGGAAGTGAAGTATGTGTCAGCAGATGATGCATGGGCAGAATTCCAGAAAGAGTATTTTGGAGACAACCCGGAACTTGCAGAAGGTTTTAAGGATGATAACCCGCTGGCACATTCTGATAACTATGAAGTCTACATGAAGACTGTAAAAGGTGATAATAAGGATCTGATCGCGAAGAGTAAGTCTCTTTCAGCTACGCAGCAGGATCTGGTTAAATTTGCGCAGAGTCTGGACGGAGTCAGACAGGTCAATAAGTCAGATGTTGTAGCGAACACACTTTCCAGTGTGAATATGCTTGTTGCATATGTTTCAATTGCGATTATCGCAATTCTTCTCGGAGTATCAGTCTTCCTGATCAGTAATACGGTAACAACAGGTATTACTGTCAGAAAAGAAGAGATTGCAATCATGAAATATATTGGAGCGAAGGACTTTGTAGTAAGATCACCATTCGTGATCGAAGGTCTGATCATTGGATTATTCGGTGCAGTTATTCCGCTTGCACTGTTATATTTCCTTTATGACAAGGCTGTAGTATATATTATGGAGAAGTTTAGTATTCTGAAGAATATCATTACATTCCTTCCGGTTGGAAATGTATATATCTATTTGTTGCCAATCGGGCTTGCAATGGGAATTGGAATTGGATTCCTCGGAAGTTACTTCACTGTTCGTAAGCACTTAAGAGTGTAATAGGAGATACCTATGAAAAGACGGATGAGAAAGGTGACAGCACTGGTTCTGTCAGTCGGAATGATGCTGTCAATGACAATTACTTCCGGTGCTGTGACAATTGATGAAGCGCAGCAAAAAAGCAGATGAGCTGCAATCACAGAAGAGTGCAGCTCAGGCTGAAAAAGATACACTTGCTGCGAAACTTAATTCCATAATTGACCAGATGAATAAGACGCAGGAAGAATTAAGTGCCAAGGAAACTGAAATTTCAACAGCTGAGGAAGAGCTTGTACAGGCGAAGGTTGATGAGGATGATCAGTATAACAGCATGAAGAAGAGAATCAAATTCATGTATGAGGGTGGTAATACCAAGTTCCTTGAGATACTGATGTCCAGCAGCAATATTGGTGATCTGCTCAATAAAGCGGAGTATGTATCAAAGCTTTCTTCCTATGACAGAGATATGCTTGTTGCTTTTCAGGAAACGGTGAAAGCTGTAGAAGAAAAGGAAGCAAAGCTTAAAGAGGAGTATGAGAAACTGAATACATTGCAGACAAGCTTGGTGAGTCAGCAGACAGAGGCGCAGACACTGATCAGCAGTAAGGAAGCACAGATTGCGGAGATTCAGAATCAGATTACAGATAATGCGAACCTTCTTGCAGACCTCAAGGCGAAAGCAGAAGCAGCAAAACGTCTTCAGGAAGAGCAGGCAGCGGCGGCGGCTGCAGCTGCTGCGGCGGCAAAGAAGAACAATAGCGGAAGCAGTAGTAACGGAAGCAGTAGTTCCAGACCGGCTTCCAGCGGAAACGTAGTGAGCGGAAGTGGATATTTTACACATCCATGTCCGGGAATGACATACCAGTCCAGTTATTTCGGTGAGGTTCGTTCTTTTGACTCAAGACCACATAAAGGAAATGATTATGCTGCACCGACAGGAACACCTACATATGCAGCAGCAGCAGGAACAGTCATTACGGCAGGCTGGAGCAATAGTGCGGGAAACTGGGTTGTTATAAGCCATGGAAATGGATTGGTGACAAAGTATATGCATCACAGCTCAATTTGTGTGAGTGCCGGTCAGAGAGTAGCAAAAGGACAACAGATTGGATATGTTGGTTCTACAGGATATTCAACCGGAGCACATCTACATTTTCAGGTGGAGCTTAACGGAACACCAGTGAATCCGAATAATTATATGTAAGACAAAGGGATTCAAAATCTTCCTTTCATGTTTACATGAAAGTGATTCAAAGAATAAAGGGGGACAAAGTGGAAGATTCTGCTTTGTCCTTTTTCTTTAAATAACAGCGAAAGGGACAGACAATGGAACAGAAAAATGAAAAAGGGATATGGAGCCGGGATTGTTACCGGAATTCTTGCAACAGTTCTTGTCAGCCTGCTTCTCCTTGGGGGATTCAGGGTCATTACGAACACAGCCGGCAGTTATGCATCCGGTAAAGTGACAGAAAAAGAGGTATCAAAAAAAGCTGAATAAGCTGAATGCTTTGATTGATAAATATTATCTGTATGAAGATGAAATTGATACAGATCAGCTGGCAGAAGGAATTTATTCCGGATATACGAGTGCACTGGGAGATAAGTACACTGTTTATTATGATGAAGATGAGACGAAAGCTCTGATGGAATCAACAAGCGGAACATTTTCAGGTGTGGGTGCAACGCTGACAAAAGATGCGGATACGGGCTATGCGACAATTGTAAATGTCTATGAAGACTCTCCGGCAGAGAAAGCAGGACTGAAAGCAGGAGATATCCTGGAGAAAATCGATGACCACGAGGTTGGTGATGAGCAGCTTGATACGGTGGTGTCCTGGATCAAAGGGGAAAAGGGAACAGATGTAAAGATTACAGTTCTCAGAGACGGAGAAGAGCTGGAACTGACTGCTACACGAGATACGATTGAAGTGAAGACGGTTACATATGAGATGAAGGAGAACCAGATTGGCTACATCAGAGTGTCTGAGTTTGATACAGTAACTTATGACCAGTTTAAAGAAGCGTTGGACGATCTTGAAAAGCAGGGAATGCAGGGTCTTATTGTCGACCTGAGAAACAACCCGGGCGGAAGTCTTGATACAGTTACAAATATGCTGCGTCTGCTTCTTCCGGAAGGTACAATTGTATCAACAAAGGACAAGAATGGAAAGACAGACGAAATCACTTGTGACGGAACTCATGAATTTAAGAAACCAATGGCAGTTCTTGTAAACCAGTACAGTGCCAGCGCATCTGAAATCTTCAGCGGTGCAGTACAGGATTATGGAACAGCGAAGATTGTCGGAGTTACAACGTATGGAAAAGGTGTTGTGCAGCAATTGATGGATCTTGGAGATGGAACCTGTCTGAAAGTGACGATTGCAGAGTATTATACTCCAAATGGAAGAAGCATCAATGGAAAAGGTGTTGAACCGGATGTGAAAGTTGAATACCAGTATGATGAGGAGAATCCAAAAGCAGATAACCAGATGGATCAGGCATTAAGCACAGTTCAGGGAGAAATTAGTGAAAGTACACAAAACCGATAGGTTGAAAATATCTTGTTTTGATGAAAAGTTAAAATGTGTGACAATTTGAATAAAACCTCTTGAAAATCAAAAAACTCTGTGCTAATATTGAAAACAAGTTTTAGCAGACTAAAGTGCTGAACCAGAAAAAGGCTAAGAACAAGACTCTGATTCACAGAAACTGACAGGAAGTTGGCGTCACCGACTGAGAGCGCCGGACAGCGGAGCGAATCAAGGGAACACTTGGGAGCTGGCTGTCTGAACAGGTGAAGTAGGGCAGCACGTGGAGCATACGTTACATGCAAAGAGTGGAATCTGGCTTACACAGGGATAGAGATAAGATTTGAAATGTGAAGACTGAGATTCAATGCGGGTGGTACCGCGGATATTATGATTGTAATTTCCGTCCCGGGATACTGATGTATCCCGGGGCTTTTTTATTTAGAAAGCTTCTTCCCGGGATGCTGGAATCTGAAAGGAGAAGAATTATGGAATTTGTAACAGGTGTAAAAAAGGAAGGAAACATTGGAACTGAGTGAACTTCTCGAAGAGGGAAGAATTGGAACCGAAGTGAAAGTAAATGGTGCGATCCATACGATCCGTGATATGGGAACAATTGCATTCATTATTCTCAGAAAAAGAGAAGGACTTGTTCAGTGCGTATATGAAGAAAATATTTCCAAATTTGACTTGAAAGATGTGAAGGAAGCAGATACAGTAGAGGTAACAGGTGTGCTTGCAGAGTCTGCGAAAGCTCCGAATGGGATTGAGATTCGCCTTGGTGAATTGAAGATCTTAAGTGAGCCGGCAGAGCCAATGCCGCTTCCGATTGCAAAGTGGAAGCTGAACACATCTCTGGAAGCAAAATTAAACTACAGACCGATTTCTCTGAGAAATATCAGAGAGCGTGCGAAGTTCAGAATTCAGGAAGGAATCGTAAGAGGGTTCCGTGATTTCCTTTATAAAGAAGGATTTACAGAGATCCATACTCCGAAAATCGGTGCCAAGAGTGCAGAGGGCGGTGCGAACCTTTTCCGTCTGGAGTATTTCCACAGACCGGCGATTCTTCAGCAAAGCCCACAGTTCTATAAGCAGATGATGGTCGGAGTATTCGACAGAGTCTTTGAGACAGCGCCAGTATTCCGTGCAGAGAAACACAACACAAAGCGTCATCTGAATGAGTACACAAGCCTTGATTTCGAGATGGGATATATTGATGGATTTGAAGATATCATGGCAATGGAAACGGGATTTCTTCAGTATACGATGGAGCTGTTGAAGAAAGAGTATGCAAGAGAACTTCAGATTCTGAATATCGAAGTACCGAAGACAGATAATATTCCGGCAGTAAGATTCGACGAGATCAAACGACTGGTATCCGAGAAGTATGACAGAAAGATCAAGAACCCATTTGACCTGGAACCAGAGGAAGAGACATTGATCAGCCGTTATGCGAAGGAAGAATGGGATGCAGATTTTGTATTCGTTACTCATTACCCATCAAAGAAACGTCCATTCTATGCAATGGATGATCCGGAGGATCCGACTTACACGCTCAGTTTTGACCTGCTTTTCAGAGGAATGGAGATCACAACCGGCGGACAACGTATTCATGATTATCATGAACTTCTTGCGAAGATGGAGAAGCGAGGTATGACAGATGAAGGCATGGAGCAGTATTTAAGTGCATTTAAGCATGGAATGCCACCACACGGAGGTCTTGGAATAGGTATGGAACGTCTGACAATGAAGATGATGAACGAAGACAATGTAAGAGAAACAACATTATTCCCAAGAGACTTAAGTCGTCTGGAACCATAAGAAGAAAATACAAAAAATCGGGTCAATCCCCCTGGATTGAACGAAAAAACTGTTGGATGTGAAGGTCTGAACTGAGAAAGAGAACTGCCCACAGGATGTTGTGGTCAGAAACTTAAGGAGTAGAAACGAGGGAGGATCTTTATGTTTAAGAAAAAAGAATGTTATCTTTGCGGAGGTAAATTGATTGATGGCCGTTGCAGTTCCTGCGGTCTGGATAACACAAAGCTGGACAAAAAGAATTACAGGCTGAATGAGAGCAGTTTTGACCGCAAGAAAAAAATGACATATTCCCAGAAACGACAGAATGAGACTGGAGAGACAAAAAACCGGGAGAAAAAGAAGGATGCGGGACATCTCTGTGAGAGTCATAACGGACGGAAAAGAACGCAGACAGAATATCAGCAAAAAGAAAATCCGCGGATGGAAATCCCACAGACAGGGCAGATGCAGCTGGGTGGGCCGACGGTATTTAATCCGGCAAGGAAGGTTCATGCAGGATCTTATGAGGAACAGAAAAAGGCAAGGAAAATCAGTGGAATTCTTGCGGGAATCATCGTAGCAATCGTAGCATTTACAAGCATTGCAGGTTCCGTTGGTGATTTCATTTCCTCATTTGGGGATGATTTTCATTCCTTAGATTATGACTGGAATGATGATGGCAGCGAAGTGGATTCTGAGTATGATCCATATATGAATACAACGAGAGAACTTTCTGAGACAGGAGCAACTTATGATTGTGTATTAGGATATGGGGAGTATGAGATCGGAGCACAGATCCCGGAAGGAACTTATGAAGTGGAGCTTGTCTCAGGAGAAGGCTCCATGCAGCAGGATGATCCTGAGAATTCGATTTATTACTATTCTTATTTTAGTGAAGATGAGTCAGATACGGATGCAGGAGATTATCTGGATGATGTGAGACTGTATACAGGAGGTCATCTGAAGATTGATACAGGACTGGTTGTCCAGTTTCATTCTGAGAATGCACAGACGGAACAGATGCAGCTGGAAGAAAATCCGCTGACGGAACAGGTAACATTGAAAGCCGGAAACACTTATACGGCGGGAACAGATTTCCCGGCAGGATGGTATGATGTGACCGAGGCATCAGGAGTCGACTGGGCGGAGCTTAATTACAAGATTTATCTTGGTGATTTTTATGATAAGGAAAATGAAAATCTCAATTATGAAAATTATGGACTCTGGTTTTATGATACAGATGGATCAGAATCTTATAGAAATGCAGTTTTCCCGGAAGGAACGGAGCTGGAAGTGGATGATGGGGACTTAATCCTGACGCCGTCCGGCTCAGTAAAAAACCAGAATTATGACAGTTTCTATGATATGTACCGCTACAGGTCGCAATAAGCTGAGAAATTTATGATACTGATTTTGGAAATTGTCAGGATTAGCAAAGACAGAGTAGAAAGAAAGGATGATTAAATTGGCAAATAAAATATCCGATGAAACAATCGAGTATGTAGGAATCCTTGCAAAGCTGGAACTTTCAGAGGAAGAGAAAGAAGCAGCGAAAAAAGACATGGAGCAGATGCTGGATTATATAGATACATTAAATGAACTTGATACAACAGGGATTGAACCAATGTCTCATGTATTTCCGGTACAGAATGTGTTCCGTGAAGATGTTGTGACAAACGGAGATAACAAAGAAGCGACACTTGCGAATGCACCACTTCGTAAAGATGACAGTTTTGAAGTGCCGAAGACAATTGGTTAAGGGAGTGAGAGCAGATGGATTTATTAAAACTTACAGCCCTTGAACTGGGCGAGAAGATCAAAGCAAAAGAAGTAACTGTACGAGAAGCAGTTGATGCAGTGATCGGACAGATCAGAGAATCAGAGTCAGAGATTCACAGCTTTGTGACGATAGATGAAGAAGGTGCTTATGCACAGGCAGAGGAAATTCAGAAGAAAATAGATGCGGGCGAACTGACAGGTCCACTTGCAGGAGTTCCGGTTGCAGTAAAAGATAATATGTGTATCGAGGGACAGCTTACCACATGTAGTTCAAAGATTCTTTCCAACTTCAAACCGACCTATACGGCAGAGGCAGTTGAGAACCTCAGAAAAGCAGGAGCGGTTATCATTGGTAAGACAAACATGGATGAATTTGCCATGGGAAGTACAACAGAGACGTCGTATTACGGACCGACACGCAATCCGCACAACACAGCGCATGTTCCGGGAGGTTCTTCCGGTGGTTCCTGTGCGGCAGTGGCAGCATCCGAATGTTATTATGCACTTGGATCTGATACCGGCGGATCCATTCGTCAGCCGAGTTCTTTCTGTGGAGTTGTCGGACTAAAACCAACTTATGGAACTGTTTCCCGATATGGACTTATTGCATATGGATCTTCTTTAGATCAGATTGGACCGGTAGCGAAAGATGTATCGGATTGTGCGGCAATTCTTGAAGCAATTGCATCCCATGATCCGAAGGACAGCACTTCCATGGATCGTGATGATTGTGATTTCACAGAAGCACTTGTCGATGATGTGAAAGGACTCCGTATTGGAATCCCAAGAGACTATATGGGAGAAGGTCTAGATCCTGAAGTAAATGATGCTGTGATGAAGGCAGCAAAAGTACTCGAAGAAAAGGGTGCGATTGTTGAGGCGTTTGATCTGCGACTTGTAAAATATGCAATCCCTGCTTATTATACGATTGCAGATGCAGAGGCAAGTTCTAACCTGGAACGTTTTGATGGTGTGAAATATGGTTATCGTACGAAAGATTACGATGGACTTCATAACATGTACAAGAAAACACGTTCAGAAGGATTTGGTCCTGAAGTAAAGAGAAGAATCATGCTTGGATCTTTTGTCTTAAGTTCAGGATATTATGATGCTTACTATCTGAAGGCACTTAGAACAAAAGCTTTAATCAAGAAAGAGTTTGACCGCGCATTCCGTAATTATGACATCATTCTCGGACCGGCAGCACCGACAACTGCTCCGGAGCTTGGAAAGAGCTTAAGTGATCCGATGAAGATGTATTTGGGAGATATTTATACAATCTCAGTCAATCTTGCAGGTCTTCCGGGAATGAGCGTTCCGGTTGGAAAAGACAGCAAAGGACTTCCAATCGGTATGCAACTGATCGGAAATGTATTTGAAGGAAAAAACTTTGATCCGTGCAGCATATACCTATGAGTGTGCGACAAAGAAGATGCATGAAACACCGGCATCTGTCGGTCTTATGTCAGAAAAGGAGGTGCGTTAACAATGGCAAAGCAGTATGAAACAGTCATTGGACTGGAAGTGCATATTGAGCTGGCTACAAAGACAAAGATCTTCTGTGGATGCAGCACAGAATTCGGTGGCGCACCGAATACACATACTTGTCCGGTATGTACCGGTATGCCGGGATCGCTTCCGGTGTTGAATAAACAAGTTGTAGAATATGCTATGGCGATTGGTCTTGCAACAAACTGTAAGATTACACAGGTATGCAAATTTGACCGTAAAAATTATTTCTACCCGGATAACCCGCAGAACTATCAGATTTCCCAGCTGTATCTCCCGATTGCCAGAGATGGATATGTAGAGATCGAGAGTGGTTCAGGAAAGAAGAAAGTAAGAATTCACGAGATGCATATGGAAGAAGATGCAGGTAAGCTGGTTCATGATGAGTGGGATGATACTTCACTTGTCGATTATAACCGAAGCGGTGTGCCACTTGTAGAGATCGTATCTGAACCGGATATGCGTTCCGCAGAAGAAGTTATTTCCTATCTTGAGAAGCTTCGTATGATCGTGCAGTATTTAGGAGCATCTGATTGTAAGCTTCAGGAAGGTTCTATGCGTGCAGATGTCAACCTGTCTGTCCGTGAAGTCGGATCCGATCAGTTTGGTACAAGAACAGAGATGAAGAACCTGAACTCATTTAAGGCAATCGCACATGCAATTGAAGGCGAACGTCAGAGACAGATTGAGTTGATCGAAGAAGGAAAACAGGTTGTACAGGAGACAAGACGCTGGGATGACAACAAAGAGCATTCTTATGCAATGCGTTCCAAAGAGGATGCACAGGATTATCGTTATTTCCCGGAACCGGACCTTGTTCCGATCGTGATCAGTGATGAATGGATCGAGAAAATCAAATCTCAGCAGCCGGAACTTCGTACGGAGAAGCTGGAGCGTTACAAGGAACAGTTTAATATTCCGCAGTATGACGCAGAGATCATCACAGGTTCTAAGAAAATGGCCGATCTTTTTGAGGCAACAACAGCAATCTGTGAGAAACCGAAGAAAGTTGCAAACTGGCTGATCGGAGAGACCTTCCGTCTGATGAAAGACAATGGAATGGAGCCGGAAGATTTAACATTCTCTCCGGAGAACCTGGCAAAATTAATTGATCTTGCGGAGGCAGGAACCATTAACAGTTCTGTGGCAAAAGATGTATTCAAGCAGATTTTCCAGAAGGATATAGATCCTGAGAAATATGTCGAAGAACACGGACTTAAGATGGTGAACGATGAAGGTGCACTCCGTGAGACAGCTGCTAAAGTGATCGCAGACAACCCACAGGCAGTCGCAGACTTCAAAGGCGGTAAAGAGAAAGCAATCGGAGCACTGCTTGGACAGACAATGCGCGCCATGAAGGGGAAAGCAAACCCTGGAATGGTGAATCAGGTGCTGCGGGAGTTGTTAAAATAAAAATTGATTTGTCTGTTAGGATTCTTGTAAATGGAACAGATACATTTATTGACTAAGAGCCAGAACAGTTACCGTGAGTGGTGCCTGTCTGGCTCTTACTAACATACGGAACAAAGTGTATTCGGAACGCTCCTGCCTTACATGTGTCCTCAACAATAAAGAGACAAAAGCACTTGGTTATTCAAGCGAGAAGTGATAGTTCAATAGTGACGGAGCCAACCAGACAAATCTAATTTGTTGTATTGACAGTTTGAAAAATGTCTGCTATATTACAAGTAGAACACAGAGAAATAATAAACTATATATGTTCAAAACAACAAGAGATTCGGAAGGATGTGGAAAGAATGAAACGAGATTATTATGAAGTGCTTGGACTGTCAAAGGGCGCAGAGGATAAAGAGATAAAGAGAGCATATCGTAAGCTAGCGAAGAAGTATCATCCGGACACGAATCCTGGAGATAAAGAAGCGGAGAAGAAATTCAAAGAGGTGACGGAGGCGTACTCTGTACTGAGTGATCCGGAGAAGAAGAAACTGTATGACCAGTTCGGTCACGCTGCATTTGACCAGAGTGGTTCCGCAGGTTCCGGATATGGAAATGCAGGTGCAGGTGGCTTTGGAGGATTCGGCGGAAACGGTGGATTCAGAGGCGGTACTTACCGTAGTTATGGCGGACCGGGAAGCGGATATCAGGAGTATCATTTCGAAGGTGGCGACATGGATGACATGTTTGGTGACATTTTTGGAAATATGTTCCATGGAGGAAGTGCTTCAGGTCGCAGCAGAAGGTCATCAGGATTTACCGGAGGATTTGGAGGTGAAAGCTTTAAATCAAAAGGTTCTGATATCAAGGCAGGTATCACTGTAGGATTTGACGAGGCTGCATTTGGTGGAGATAAGGTTATTACTCTGAGTAATCCGGAAAATCCAGGACAACCGGGACAGTCACTGAAGGTTCATATTCCGGCAGGTATTGATAGCGGAAAGTCAATCCGTTTAAGAGGAAAGGGAATGCCGGGAACCGGTGGTGGTGAAGCCGGAGATCTTCTGTTGAAAGTAACAGTTGCTCCGAAACCTGGATATGAGCGGAAAGGTATGGATGTATATACAACCGTATCTGTTCCGTATACAACAGCTGTTTTCGGAGGTGAGGCATTGGTTCATACACTGTATGGAGATGTTATGTGTAAGATTAAAGAGGGAACACAATCGGGTTCCAAGATTCGTCTGAGAGGTAAGGGAATTGTTTCGATGAAAGATTCATCCGTTCACGGAGACCAGTATGTGACAATTCAGATTGAAGTGCCAAGAAACTTAAGTCCGCAGATGCTCTGCGCGTTGGGGG
>ENA-OQES01000640-OQES01000640.1-human-gut-metagenome-genome-assembly--contig:-NODE-640-length-14249-cov-6.181490_pt1 | contig 14249 bp, 14 predicted proteins | sample MGYA00242798_ERZ504641 | MGnify/ENA primary metagenome ERZ504641 (study PRJEB26092, sample SAMD00036327) | human gut metagenome | host: Homo sapiens | study: EMG produced TPA metagenomics assembly of... | reverse complement strand
ACCAGCAGCTCTGCGCTGGCCAAAGCGGTCGGCGCGCATGGTCCTGCCCGGGAACAGCTTCGCATATTCCTTTTTGGCTTTGCCTGCGCACGCACGCCGGGAAAATGCCCCACCCGGCGCAGCTGGCCCCAGAAAGACGAACGGCCGGGAAAGGTGTGTGCCAGCTGACGGCCCTTGCTGACAAAGTAGCGCAGCGGCCAGCTCATCTTCCAGAAAGTAGAGCTGGTCACATTGTTCAGTGTCTTTTCCAGATCCTGCTCATGGCTGCGGCTCAGCGAAAGATCACTGCGCAGGCGTTCCAGCTGAGCCGTCTGCTCTTCGCCGGTGCGCTCGGCCTGCTGCATCCGCTCTCGCAGATCGTCCAGCGTCATCTCGTAGCCTGCCAGCAGCTGCTGTGCATCCTGCACAGCGGCGCTGCGGCAGAACAGCGCGGTCTGCTGGGCTTTGCCGCGGTTCTTCCACTCAAAATCCCGGTAAAGGCCCTGTGCGGCCAGCTGCTTTGCACAGTCAGCCATGGCCGATGCATCGGTGCATACCAGCAGCACCTGTGCACACTGCAGTGCGGGCAGATCCACCCATTCCGGGTCCTCCACCACCAGCAGAGCAGCGGTGCCCTGCTCTGCATTCTCCGGCAGCAGCTGTGCGCCGGCCTTTTCCAGTGCTTCGGCCAGTGCGCCGCTGCCGCCCAGCACCTGAATGCTGGCAGGGGTCAGCTCCCGCACGATGCGCTGCGCCAGTGCACGGCAGCGCTCGGCCTGTCGTTTGGTTTCTTTTTTCCTGATCCATTCCGATCTCCGCTCCTATGGAACTTTTTTTCATCTTAAAAATGATCTCTCAAAAAATCACACGATTTATAGTATACCAAATCCGGCATGATTTGAGAAGGTTTTTGCGCGCATTTCTTTGCAGTTTTCCACTGCTTACCAGTGGAACAGGCTGTGCAGCCAGCCAAAGAACCCACCGCCGGAGCTGCCGGAAGCGGAAATGCTCACACCCCGTGTAGTAGTGGCTCAGGATCTCCCGGTAGCCCATGCCCTGCTCCTGTGCGTAACCCACAGCACCGCACTGGCTCATGCCCACGCCATGGCCAAAGCCGTAATAGGTCATGCAGGGAGTGCCGCTTTCGTCCGCGCCAAAGTCAAAGCAGTAGCGGGAGGAAACGAACTGGCCGATATAGCGGTAGCTGCGGCCATTGGAAACAAAGGTGTTGTACTGCACAAAGCCGCCCAGATCCTTGTGGGTGGTGTCGGCGCTGACGTAGGGCTCGCCGGTGCGGCTGTCGTTATACTCTTTATAGGTATAGTCTTTTCCGATGACCCGGCGCAGCTTGTTGTGGTACTGCTCCTCGTAGGGGCTTTCCACGCTCTGCAGATAGGGCACATCGGTGCCCCAGGCATCCAGACCGGAGCAGGTGCCGTACACGCCGGTCTGGGTGTTATAGCCCGCACTGGCCGACCACACGGCGTCGCAGACGCTGCCGTTATAGGTGAGCACCTCGTTCTTCACCGGCTCCACCGCCCTGCGGATGGCTTCCCGTGCCGAGGACGGGATCTGATCCACCGGAGTGTAGATGAGCGCATTGGAAGAGGAGCCGTACTGCTTGTGGTATTCCAGATAGGAATGGATGGCCACCGCCTGTGCCTTCCACGCCTGCTGGGCGGCGCTGGCGCTGACATAGCTGCCAATGGAGCCAAGCTCCGTGTAGGTAATGCCCACAAGACAGTCCACAAGGTTCAGCGTGACATTGCGCTGCAGGCCTTTTCCCTTGATGTTGAGGTAAGGCATGGTGATGGTGTCACTGGTGCCAAAGAGCCATGCAAGGCAGTTTTCCTCCTCGGCAGGGATCAGGGTCGTGTCCGCGCCGCCCATAGTGGTGGCTGCCGAAGCCGCCGGGGCCAGCACGCAAACGCACAGCGCTGCTGCCAGCACAAACGCCGCCGCGCGGCGCACAAACCGATGCAGATGTTTCAAAAGTGATCTCCTCCTGTTTTTTTGCAGATTTCTGACTGTAGTTTTTTACAGTGTAACACAGCCTGCGCCTGCGGGCAAGGACTGGACTTTCGTTTTCACATCTGGACAAAGAAGAAACCGGAGGGCCTTTCCCGTTCGGGCTGCTCTCCGGTCTGATTTATAAGGTCTCCGACCGACGACGCATGGCATCGTCGATCTCGTTCTCGATCTCCCGCAGGCAGTCCAGCAGCACCGGATTGAACGCCCCGGCCTCGCCGGTGCAAAGCATCTGCACTGCAGCCGCGCAGGGTACCGGCGGCTGGCTTCCGCTGCCAGTGGTCAGCGTTTCGTAGGCATCCGCAAGGCCGACCACCTGTGCCGCAATGGGGATCTGTTCGCCAACCAGCTGGTCCGGGTAGCCGCTGCCGTCGTACCGTTCGTGGTGCCAGCGGCAGATCTGATAGGCTACCCGCACAAAATCTTCGTCGCGGTAGGCATCCAGCTCTTCCAGCATCCGTGCACCCAGCAGGGTATGCTGGCGCATGGTTTCTTCATCCTCCGGCGTGCGCGGCTCTGGGCTGTTCAGGACCTGCTCCCCGGATCTCCATTTTGCCAATGTCGTGCAGCACCGAGGCCATGCTGATGGTACGGCGCATCTCCTGCGTCAGGGGGCTAAGTCTCGGTCTTTTGCACCAGATGGTCCAGCAGCATTCCGGTCAGGGTGCTGATGTGCTGCACATGGGTGCGGCTCTCGCCGTTGCGTCGCTCCACCACCCGGCTCAGAATGCCGATCATCATTTGGCTGCGCTTTTCCTTTTGCGACACCTGATCCGCCACCATGGCGCTCAGGCGGCGCTGCTTTGCATACATGCGGATGGTGTTGGTAATGCGCTGATACACCACCCTTGCATCAAAGGGGCGACTGATATAATCGGACGCACCCAGATCAAAGGCGCGGCGCACCGTGTCCACATTGTCCTCGCTGGAGATCATGATGACCGGGATCTCTTCCAGCATTCCGCGCTGGCTCATGGCTTCCAGCACGGTAAAGCCGTCAATGCCGGTCATGTGGATATCCAGCAGCACAACGGAGATGCCGGTGGGGTTCTGTTCCAGCAGGCGCAGGCAGTCCTCGCCGGAAGCCGCTTCGGCAGTGTCGAACTGGCTGTTCAGCATCTGGCTGAGCAGCATCCGGTTCATGGCCGAGTCGTCCACAATGAGCACACTCTGGCGGCTGTGGGTGGGCTGCAGGGCGTGCGGCTCCGGCTGACGCTCGGTGATCACGGTGTTTTTCTGGATGCGTGCATAGTGCATCAGCCGTTCCGCGTGCTGCACCGCATCGTCCACATTTTCGTCGTCGATCCACACGCCGCCAATGCTGGCCGACATGCGGATGCGGGAGTAGCCCGGCACGCTGGCCGCCTGCAGCTGCAGACGGATCTGTTCCAGACGCGGGCTGAGCTGTTCCTGCCGGATGTCCGGCAGCAGCAAAAGCAGCCTGCCGCCGTCGTAGCGGATCAGGCGGTCTTTTTCCGAAAGGCCGCGCCGGATGGTGCTTACCGCCGTTTCCAGCACGCTGTTGCCCGCACCGGAGCCGTAAACATCGTTGGAGAACTTCAGATCGTCCATATCCAGCATCGCCACACCGGCGGTAATGCTGCGGTAGCGGTAGTTCTCATCATAATAGGTGCGGTTGTAGGCACCGGTCAGCGGGTCGCGGTAGCGCTTTTCCCGCTCGTCGGTAATGCTGTTGAGCAGCCGCTCACCGTTTTCCGGGTCCAACAGAACGCTGCGGTCGATCTTGCGGGTCAGCTCCAGCACACAGAGTTGGCCATCCACCTGCACACAGCTGGCCGTGATCTCGTACAGTTCCTGCCCAAAGTATTCCAGCCTTGTTTTCCGGGTGTTCTTTTCCAGCGCCTGTCTTGCCACGCAGTTTTCACACGGACGGCTGCGCCGCCACTGGGCATAGCAGGGCGCGCTGCCCTTTTTGCCGCCCTGCACCTCGTCCGCCTTCATCAGGCGCACTGTCATGAACACCTTGCGGAGCTGGCGCATTTCCTCTTCCATCTGCTGGCGTGTTCTGCCTTTTTTCGCTCATCATCGCATATCCCCCGCTGCAAAACCGCGCGTTTTGGGCCGCACGGCATTCCTTCACGAATAACATTATACTATTTTTTGACCAGAATACGTCAATCTTCACCCCTTGCAGCCTGCGGTGCGGAATGTGTCGTTTTGATCCTGTAAAATCAACGTAAGCTCTTTATTTTTGCCAAATTTCCTCATCAGACACCGTACTGTGCCGCACAAAGCGACGCAAATTGGGGAGTGCAGTTTTCCGGCCGTCTGCTGCCCGCTCTGCCCGGGAACAGTCCACGTGTTTCTGCCGGAAACTCAGTCTTGATTTTGTGCGCAGAATCCGCTATAATAGTAACGTTCTTTTGAATTGCATATCAGCCGGTGTGTCGGAATGGCAGACGAGGGGGACTCAAAAATCCGCTTCGTGATTTTTCTTGTCTGTACGAGAAATTCACGATTGTGCGTTGAATTTTGAAGGTTTGTCGAAGCAGGATTTCTTACATCCCTCCTGAACATCCCTCCAATCTTCAGAAACCGGTACGAATGTCTCAAAATTGAATATCAGCCGATGTGGCGGAATGGCAGACGCAAACGACTCAAAATCGTTCGGGAAACCATGTGGGTTCGAGTCCCACCATCGGCACTTCATCATAAAACAGCTTAGGATCGAAAGATTTTAGGCTGTTTTTCTTTTTTGCCCATTTTTTATACTTTGGCGTTTTCTGGGAAGATATTGACGATTGCATTCGCCGAAGATACCTTACTGGAGAAATCCAGATGTGTATAAATGTTGCTTGTCGTGCTGATGTCGCTGTGCCCCAGCCACTCCTGAATCTCCTTCAGGCTCACGCCATTGGCATAGAGCAGACTGGCGCAGCTATGGCGCAGATCGTGAAAGCGGATACGCTTCATCTGGTGTGCGACCAGAAAATCCGGGAAATGTTGGCTCAGGAAATCGGGCCGAATCCGTTTTCCCATCGGGTCTACATAGATATAGTCAAGATAATCGGTGCAATAGCTTTTGCCGCAGACCTTCCGATTCTGCTCCTGCTCCTTTTTCATTTTATTGAGCATCTGCTCACAGGCAGGGATTAGGGGAAGTGTCCGGCAGCTCGACTTTGTTTTTGTCTTATCTCGTGCGATTTCTGTTAGCGTTCCGTTGACCTTTGCGGTCACAACCGTATGCTGAATGCTGATTTTCTTGTTTTCAAAGTCAATGGCATCCCATTTCAAGCCAACAACTTCACTGCGCCGCAGGCCGTAGAATGCAGCCATGATAACGCCAAACTCCGAAGGGTCACCTTGAATCGCTTTGAAAAGCTGCTCCAGTTCTTCACCGCTGTAAATCTCCGACTTGAACTTTTCCTTACGAGGACGTTCAACGCGATCTGCCGGGTTGGAACGGATCATGCCGATTTGAAAAGCGTACTGCAAGCATTTGCGGATGTTGGCGTGATAGTGAATGACGGTGTTTGCCGTAAGGCCACGATCCAACTCATGCTGGTAGAAGTCTTGGATGTATTTGGGATGCTGTTCCATATCCTGCAATGTATAGTGGAGCGGTTCAAAATATGGGACGATCTTGTGAACGATTGCTCTTTCATAGCTGGTATAGGTTGTGATTTCCACTCGTGACTTCATCATTTTCAACCAGTCCGTGATGAAGTCGGTGAAAAGTACCGGGGAGTTATCAAGGCAGGGGTCAACTTCTTTGATGGGGCTGACCTTCAGCCAATTATTGTCAACGGCATATTGTAGGGCATCGGTCAACTCCTTGTGCCAATCCAGAAGCTGCTGTACACTGGCCTCCTCCTGCTGACGCTCATAGCGGAAGAACGTTTCCAGATCGCGCGGAGAGAGTGCTTTCAAAGACAGCCGCTTCTTTTCAAAGTATGGGACAACTACTCTTCCCAGATCATAAGCATATCTGCCATAGGTTTCGGGCGGAAGGTTCATCACGCTTTCCCGAAGCCAGCGGTTCAGATATTCCGATACCGGCAGGTCGGAAACCTGCTGCATCGTTTCAGGGTTAAACTCTTTTTGTGTTTTACGCAACAGAGATTCAGCTCTTTTTTTGTTTCCTTTAACAGGAAGTCCTGTGCTGATGGATTTGGTTCTGCGCTTTCCATCTGTGTCTTTCCAGCTCAGAATCATCTGATACATACCGTTTTGTTCTCTTAAATGTCCGGCCACATTTGTCATAGTTATGCTCCTTTCTGTTCGCAGCCAAACGTCCTTTGCTTAGGCATCATAAGTTTAGAAGATTCTGGAGTGTTTTGCAAGGATGGCACAAGGGAGTTTGAAAGGTGCATCCCTCCAAGTTGCCGATCCTGATCGAGCAGGTACTCTACCACGCAGAGTTTTGGTATCTTATAGCTGCGTCCTACACGCGCCGAGTGGATCTTATTCTGCTTGACCAACAGATACGCATTCTTCCGGCAGATGCCAAGCATTTCCTGAAGATGCTCCACCGTCACCACATCCGGGTAGTCCTTGAACATCGTCAGATACCTCTCCGTCTTTCGGTCAGGCTCTTCCTGAATCAAAGTGCAGGCTGCGATCTCGCTCATTCCTGTCCTCTCTTTCTAGTTCAATATGTCGATTATTCAGCAGAAAATACTATATGTAAAGTGTGATGGTCTTTTTCGGGGACCATCTCACTTGCCAAAGGAGATATTTGAGCTTAGAACTTCATCGGCAGTGCGTCTTTCCTGCACTTGCCGTTGTAGGTGGTGTAGATGGGGTAAACGTACCGCCGCCAGCCCGGAAGCTTGGCGGGGTTATCCCGGCTGACACGGTAGAGCTCCATGGGATGGACGCCGCTCAGCGCACGGACAAGCCGCTCCTCGCTGTACTGCCCATGATACAGCTGCACAAAGTACATCACGCCCCGCAGGACAGCCGCCCGGAAGGAATCCGGTTTGCCCTCCCACGCTTCCACGATGTGCCGCAGAGCTTCGCAGTAGATCTCTTCGCCCAGCTGGTCGTACAGCTTCAGCGCCGTGCCCACGCAGCCGATGCGGTAGTCGCTCAGCTGCATACTGTCGTAGTTGAGGGAAAGCCCCGCCCGGTTAGTGGCTGCGACAAACGCCTTGGAAGGCGCATCGCCGCCCACCACCTTGGCGCGCAGCTTGATGCCCGCCGACAGGGGTGCGGCGTGACCGTTCTGCTCGGCAAAGAGCAGGGCTTCCTGCTCCATCGTCAGACCGGTGTAGACCTTGCAGAGGATCGGGCGGTCCTCGCCGCCGTTGAGGAGGATGCAGCCCTCGATGGTGTGCTGCCCATCCATTACATAGTACCTGCCGTTGCGGAAGCTGACCTTCGGCTCGTTAACGATGTACTCGTTGAAGTCCCTTGCAATCAGCTCCACTCTCTTGCGCTCTACGCCCCGCTGGTAGATCTCGCGGGGATAGATCAGCTTGCTGCTGTGGATGACCGAAAGCTGGTACGGCGGGTTGATACCAATGAAAGTATTGTTGTCGTTCAGGCGCATCGCATTTCCTCCTTGATTCTCCAAATGTACTTCTCGGCTTCCTCTAAGATCTCAGTCACCTGCTGCTTCCGCTTCGGGCTGGTGAGCAGGCTGGGATTGAAGGTGAAGCTATATTCGAGCCGCTGGATCATGGCATGAACCGCGGATTGCAGTTCGGTGTACAGCATCATTTCCTCGATGCTTCCGGCGTTCTCAAAGGACGACCGGATGGGCGTATAGGGGTAGACAGGCGGTTTGCCATCCACCACCTCAGGCGGCGCATAAACCGCCGTAGAGCGCCGGATAGGCTCTATCTGCTGGATGCTGCCCATAGGGTTCAGCGCAAGGCTGATGCGAACCGCATCATCCACCCGGCGCATCTCCTCTGGGGTCAGATGCCCCAGATACTTCAGTGCCCGGCTTTTGTCGATGGTGAAGATCTGCTCTGCCTGCACAACGGACGGCATATTCAACCCTGCGTTTTCCAACAGGCAGTGGGTCGGCTGGTTTACTTTCTTTTCCGCCTTGCTTGTCATGGTCGCAACGATCAGGGTCGGAGAGTGATAATTGCCCACGTCATTCTGAAGAATGACCGCCGGGCGGTCACCGTGCTGTTCCGAGCCGGTGCTCGCCCCGAAATGGGTGAAGAAGATGTCTCCGCGTTGGAATTTCCAGTTTTGCTGCAAAATTGTACCTCCATGTTGTTATGTGCAAAGCCCGCTGCCGGATGTTCCGCAACGAGCTTCGTTCAAGGTATGGTGGTATGGTTGGGTCAGCGGTGCATGACCACATAATCATAGCCGCGCCGCATCTGGCAGACGGTGCATGTGTCCATGCTCCGGTCTGGGCTGGGTACAAGCGCGATTTTGAAAGCCTTTGCATCCACAAAGTGCCGCAGACAGGTACCGCAGAGAGTTCGGATGGACTTGACCATCTCAGGGGTCAGCTCCATCTCCTCGTAGATCTCCTGCTCGCGCACCGTGGGGTTCAACTCGTCCATAAAAGTGTCCTCCTATGTATCAAAAGTGAATATTCGGATAAAGAATAAATAAGAGTACGTAAAAAAAACGGGAACTGCCGGATGCGTGGAACGTACCCGACAGTTCCCGGATCAATATGATTAAAGGTCTCGCATATTCGCCCTCGGCTCCCTGCGAGTGGGGCATGAACATCTGGCAGCGGACTTGTACCGCTTCATTGGCATTTCAGCCACCCCGTCTGCTTTGTGACCGGGCCGCGAATTACGGAAGTATCATTATCGGAGTACCAGATGACGGAACTATTCAGTTTTCAAGGTCCCTGAGGTCGGACGTTTCGCCCTGCGGCAGGTGCCGCTTGGGAAATTGTCCTCTCACTTGGTAGCCGACGAGAAAGGTCAATTCGTAGCATTGAAATTGAAGTTTTTCAAAAATTTAGTAATTCTCTTGATTTTGATACTAATAGTGGGCCGAGATACGCCGTAGACTTTAGAAATTTCAGTGATGTCGTATCCCTCGTAAGCGTACATGGTGATGATTTCCAAATCTTCGGTTTTCAAAGTTTCGAGTGCAGTAAGCAACTGCTCGTTCTCAATCTCACCAATCCATGCAAAACGGCTTTTAGTTTCGTGGTAAGTATCTGTCACGGTAATCGCATCCTGATAGCGTAGCATCAAAGGCGACGCTTCTTCCTCAGAGCTTTCATACGCAGGAGCGGTGAATTCCTGCGTCCGCTCGATAAAGGTACGCTCCGAATTGAATTGCTGACGGTCATAATCGTACATCTTCTGGATGGCCTCTTTCGTCATTCCCGCAGCTGCGTACTCGATGCGCAACTTTTCCCAGTGTGCTTCAAACTTCTTCAACTCATAGCCTTTATTAAAAGACATCGTAAACCTCCAAATTTTCGATAAGTCGTAAAAAGTCGAAAATTTGGAAGGCTACGGATATTTCGCCGCTTGGGGCATCCATGAAAAACGGACAAACATAAAGCCTGCTCCTTTTTACGGGAGCAGGCTACCTGAAGGCTAAAAAAATAGCCGGACAACCAACTAACAGAGCGGTTCTAAAGCAGAATCACTCTATCAGCTGTTGCCCGGCTATTTGGTGCGCGTTTCATACATTGCCTTGCGGCAATGGCCCGTTGCTCGGTGACGAACAGTCCATATTCAGGGTGCAATGCACCCGATTTTTGAAATTGTGGTTTGTCTAAAAAAGTCAGCGTCTGCGGTAGGCTAAGTCAACTGTTGCTATGTTACCGCACTTGAGGCACTTTATGCTGATAGAGCCTGAACAGCTCTCGTTTTTTTGGTAGAGCTTGTGTCCGCAAACCGGACAAAACCTCCAGCCAATGCTGAATTGTGCCTGCTGTATATTGTTCAGCGGTTTACTCTTAAAAGAGCGATTATTTGACCAAGTCATATTATTCTCCAAATCGAATGACGTCCAATGGATGGCAGTGGATGGGTTTTCCGTTGATGACCTGCATCTGCTGTAATCTGATCCTGATCGCAGACCACGATACCCCGATCCGTGCAGCCATCTCCAGAATTCTTTCATAGTTCGGGTCCGATGCGGATTTGTACAGGATTCCATTTGGCAGGCACAGCGCTGCACGTTCTATTTCGGCGTTGACCAGAAATGTTGGCATCAGCAGCTCCGCTGCAAGGGTATTCGCCTGCCATTCTTCCCATGAGGGCTGTCCGTTTCTCTCCCGATAGGCAATGTACCCACGGCACTTGACTGCTTTTCCATAGTCGTTCGGAAACAGGTCAGCCAAAATCTGATGTGCCACTTCATGCGCTATCGTGAAATTCCGGCATCCAGTGCATCTGTTTGCCGCAAGGGCGGAATCGATTACAACGTCCCTCGGCATAAAAACCTCTACAAGCTTTGTCTCATCCCCCAAGATTACAGTAAACTTGCATTTCTGGAAAACGGTCAGCCCAAGGATGCTGCCATCGCTGCACAGCAGCAGCATTTTCACATTCAGCCCAAGAACAGAACTTGCAAACTGCTCTAGGTTAATAGGTGACGAGGCATCTTTGCTGATTCCGAAGCGGGTATAGTACTGGTCGATATACTTACCCGCTATGCGCGAAAGGTCTGCGCTGGATAAGTACCTTGCCATTACGAAGCACAGCTTTCCGGCACGGAGCAGTAGGCTTCCACGAACCATTTGCCCTGTTCAAGCCAAAGATTCCTCTTCTGCCCACAGATCAGGCAGGTGAAGCAGTGACCTTTTCCGCCTAGGCGTGATGTCCCATGTTTGACTGCCAAGACACGATCAATTCCATAAGTGTGAGCCTTGTCATAGTTTATGGCAAGAGGGCGGATTTTGCCATCAGGAGTAAAACGAACGTCCACTTCAACGTATCTTTTCTCACGGCGAAGGTTGTAATCACCACACATCAGACTTCCTCCTTTTTGCAGATTTATCAGAACAAAGCGTGCATCACTTGCGAATCATACTGCGTGCCACGAGCTGTTTTTCGTTTACCGGATCACAAAGGAGTGTTCTTGCTATGAAAAAGAAAACTGCGCTCACCAAAATGCACATAGCCCCATCTACGGTGTGCTATGATGCAGTCGCCGCAAGGGATAGTAATGAGGTTGGTCTGATTCTCGCAGCTGTACGAAAAAGGAATGGTTATTCACTTGTAACTTTCTCCGAACTTCTCCGCCACTATGGCGTCGATGTCAGTGACAAGGGAATCAGTAAATGGGAAAAAGGAGTTTCCCATAGTTAAAGATACCACACCAAACATAACAACACCACGCTTATACGGGACTTAGCACACCCCAAAAGAACATACAGAAATCCCCCATAAGCAACAAGGTTTGCTTTATGGGGGATTTCTTGTTTTAATTGTCGTTTTTGATATTATTCAACAGTCTCAATAGAATCCACAATGCTCATTCTTGCAATAGAACGCAGAGGAATTGCCGTTGCAAGCAGGCAGGCCACAATAGAAATAATCGCAGCTTCCACAATCGCCATAACCGGAACAGCGACAAGCTGTAAAGCATCGGTCTGTGCTGCTCCGACAAAGATACAGCAGACATAGCCAAACACTGCTCCAATCACTGACGCAATGATACCGTAATAAGCGCCCTCCCACAGAAATGTTTTATAAAGGCTTGCGGCACTCATTCCAATAGCCCGCTGCATCCCGATTTCACCGACACGAGTATGAATATTGCTGTAAACGGTATTGATGATGTTCAGGATGCCAATGATACCGATAAAGATGATAAGCACCCAGCACAGCATTTTGATCTGTTCAAAGCTTTCTATCATCTCATTGCTGCTTTGGAGATAGGAAAGCCAATGTGTTCCTGGATAATTGCTGCACCAGCTATCCAACCAGCTTTCAAAGGTATCTGTATCGGCGTTATCCTGTAATGTAGGATAGACTTCTGAATAACTGTCGTTTCCGAGCAGTGAACAGTATATTTCGTCATTCACGATGAGTTGAACACCATTCGTAAAGCCATCATTATTGATTGTGATTGCTGTATCGATCAATCCTAATACAGGAAGTGTTCTGTCTCCCAGTTGAATGGTATCACCTACGGTAAGATCAGTCTGCTGAACAGTTGTATCTCCATAAGAAAAGGCAATGGGATTTTTTACAAGGCAGCCTGTTCCATCTTTCAAAGCCTGTTTATCCTGAGCAGACAAGTTAGGAGCATAGATTTGTAATTGTGCTTCATCCACATTTACAAGCTGCAAGGTTTCATGGCTCTGTACGGAAAGATCAGTTTCAAAGGGCAGTATATCACCGGCACCTGGCATAAATACAGAAAGCCGTGTAGTGGAAACACTTTCTACTGCGTCATTTTCCGCTAATGTTTTTACGGCTTCTGATGGGATGCCAACGGTTTCATTTGTAACTGCATAGTCGCTGAAATACATGTCCTGAACGGAACTGCTGGCATCAAGCAGCCCTGTAAAGCTCTGCAAGGCAACAAATACGGTAATACTCATAACCAAAGACAGAATGGTAACTGCTGTTCTTCCACGCCCTCGTTTTAGGTTGAGCCTTGCATAATAGGCTTCAAAATTACGGATGTTGCGGTTCCTTTTTTATCCTGCGTTTGATTTTCACAGTCTGCCCCGACATAGCAACAGTAGGAGATACATGGGATGCGTACCGGGCAGCAGGAAAGGCAGCCAGCAGAGCAAACAGAAGTATGACTGCGATACTGGCAAAGAGCATCGGTAGTTTTACCGTACTGGCGGTGTTGATTGCAGAGTTCAATTCGGAAGTGCTGTTTGCCATGAACAGATCGGGATTGAGAAGCCCCGTAGCCGCAATCAATACACCTTTTGCCGACAATATACCGAGCAGCAATCCGATAGGAATACCGGCTCCACAGAGAAATCAAAAGCTGCAAAGAAACCAAACGATAGATTTGCCCTCGTTCTCCACCAATCGCACGAAGTGTTCCGTATTCTTTGATGCGTTTTGTGATAGAGATTTTCAGAATGTTGTAGATTACCAGCCCAGCCGCCAGCAAGACCAGAACACCCACCAAAAGTACACGCCGCAGTCATAAATGAAAATCCCGTACCGGTATCGCTGTCTGCCGCTTCATCATAGGAAATACCAATAGCGTCAAGCAAAACCCAGTTATATTGGATATACCGTTCATCCACGTTCAAATCTTCTGCGAGAGCATAAATGATGCTTTGAAAATTTTTCGCTTGTCATAAGTCTTAAAATCTGTGGAATAAAGCAGATACTCTTCTGGCAACAGTTCTTCTGCGGTTCCCTCACCGACAATCCCCTCAACCGTACCAGATGCGTAGCCGATATAGCTGCTTTCCAGAATGCCCGTCAATACAAAATCAGCAGAATATTCTAACTCTGACAGCGATCCATCCATAACGGAAACACTCAAATCCAGAGAAACGGTATCGCCAATTACAGCGTCCAATCCAAGATATTGAAGCGCATCCTCCGACAGGGCAATCTCAATCGCTTCCTCTGGTAATCGTCCCTCTTTTACGTTTCCGATTGCCGGGTACATAGATAATGCGTTATCGTGATATTCCCGAAGATATAAAGATAAACTACTGTTGCCTAATGGTGTGCTGCCGATAAAGATCGTATCGCCTACATCATATAGGCGATCATCTTCATGCAGCTTTTGCGCTTGTTCCTTGCCAAGCTGATGAAAGGTTGCATAACGGTTTCCGTTCAGACCCGCCGCCTGCTGAATACGCATGGATTGCAATATACCAATAGACTGACCGATCACTGTCGTCATAATCGTGGACATGATAACTGCAACCAAGATCAGGATTGCCGTGATTTTCTGTGCTTTCAGTTCTTTCCATGCAAGAGCTAAATAAGATTTCATCTTGCTGTCACCTCCGAAAGAACACCGTCCACAATTACAAATTGCCGGTCTGCCATTCTTGCAATGCGGCTGTCGTGAGTGATGATAACAAGCGTTTTCCCCATCTTTTTGCCATATGCTTTGCAGCATTTCCATAACCTCGCCGCCGCTCTTGCTGTCCAGATTTCCAGTCGGTTCGTCAGCAAAAATAATATCCGGCTTTGCGATCAGGGCGCGGGCAATCGCTACACGCTGTTGCTGACCGCCGGAAAGTTCATGGGGCAAATGGGTCAGCCGTTCACGAATACCTAACAAATCCGTAAGCTGATTTAGATATACTTCGTCCGGCTGCTTTTTGTCCAGAAGCAGGGGCATGATGATGTTTCTTTTGCGGTCAGCACAGGGAGAAGATTGAATTGCTG
>ENA-OQES01000639-OQES01000639.1-human-gut-metagenome-genome-assembly--contig:-NODE-639-length-14256-cov-5.258263_pt1 | contig 14256 bp, 14 predicted proteins | sample MGYA00242798_ERZ504641 | MGnify/ENA primary metagenome ERZ504641 (study PRJEB26092, sample SAMD00036327) | human gut metagenome | host: Homo sapiens | study: EMG produced TPA metagenomics assembly of... | reverse complement strand
AGTGGCGGTCCTATACTTAAGACTTTGGAAAAGAAGCTTTTGGCTTATCTGATGATTGGGAGATAATCAATATGGCATTCGGCACTCAGCCAACCCCGACCGGTCTTGCGGAACCGCCGATCGATGACTTGATGGAGCATGCGGACTCCAAGTACGCTCTTGCTATTTTTCGCAGCCAAGCGTGCTCGCCAGATCAATTCCTATTTCACCCAGCTCAACGAGGGCCTGCTGCAGAACGTCGGTCCGCTGGTGGAGTATCAGAATCAGGAAAAGCCGCTATCCATCGCTTTCCGTGAGATCAATGATGGTCTGCTTGAAGAGACCCTCGGCGAAGACGATCTGACCGAAGGCAACTGATGTAACGGTTCTTGCGATAAGAACCGGATTCCAAGTTTTCATTCGCCCCGATACCTGAGCGGTGCGCTTTGAATAGTCCATAGTGAAGCTATTGATTGCGTATGCGAAGGACGGGGCGTTTTTTCGTAGCAATCAGAAGGGCGAACGTGTGGGGCGTTCGTGAAAGGAGCAGCCAGATGGCTGAATTGAAGTTGATTTCCGCTGAGTCAGTGACGGAGGGGCATCCGGACAAGGTCTGCGATCAGATTTCCGACGCGATTCTTGACGATATGCTTGCTCAGGATCCGCAGTCCCACGTGGCCGTGGAGACATGCGCCACGGTTGGCCAGTTCTTCGTGTTCGGCGAAGTGACGAGTGAAGGCTATTCCGATATTCAGAGCATTGTGCGTTCTGTGGTGCGCAATATCGGCTATACCAGTTCTCGCGTTGGTCTTGATGCGGATTCATGCGGCGTGACCGTTTCGTTGACCGAGCAGAGCTCTGAGATTAACCAGGGTGTGGCTCGTTTGAGTGGCGAAGCGGAGTCGAAGGCATCTCGCGAGCAGCGTTATGAGGCGCAGGGCGCCGGCGATCAGGGCGTGATGTTCGGCTATGCGTGCGACGAGACCGATGTGCTGATGCCATTGCCGATTTATTTGGCTCATCGCTTGGCTTACCGTCTTACTGAGGTTCGTAAGAATGGCGAAGTGCCTCATCTGCGTCCCGATGGCAAAACCCAGGTGACCATTGAATATGATGAGCATGATGCTCCCGTTCGTCTTGACACGGTGTTGGTGTCCACGCAGCATGATCCTCAAGTCGATCAGGCGTGGCTTAAGGAGCAGTTGACGGAACATGTGATTCGTCCTGTGCTTGATGATGTGCTTGCCGATCGTGTGGCGCATGATGAATATCGCGTGCTTGTCAATCCGACCGGTTCGTTTGTGTTGGGCGGTCCGGCTGCCGATGCCGGTCTGACCGGTCGCAAGATCATCGTCGACACGTATGGCGGTGCGGCTCATCATGGCGGTGGCGCGTTCTCCGGCAAGGATCCGAGCAAGGTGGATCGTTCCGCTGCCTATGCGGCGCGTTGGGTGGCCAAGAACATTGTGGCGGCAGGTCTGGCCCACAAGGTTGAGGTGCAGGTGGCGTATGCCATCGGCGTGGCCGATCCGGTGTCCATCAATGTGGAAACGTACGGCACTGAAAATGGTGTGACTCGCGAGCAGATCCAGCAGGCTGTGCGTAAGGTGTTCGACCTTCGACCGGCCGCCATTATCGACGAGCTTGATCTGAAGCGTCCGATCTATTCCAAGACCGCTGCTTACGGTCATTTCGGACGCAACGATGCTGATTTTACCTGGGAGACCACCAATAAGGTCGACGAGCTGAAAGCCGCCATCGAGGGCTGAGTTACCCTTGAATCATGAGTACTGAGGATGCCGAGCAGCTGGCGCTTGACGGGCTCGCCCCGCACAAGCGGCGCAAGCGTGCGCCCGCGGTTAAAACGCCGGCTGCGGAGCATCCCATAGCCCAAGTGGTGCTGGATATTCAGGCCATCCATTTGGGGCAAACCTTCGACTATTACGTTGAGGAGAAGTATTCCGAAGCCGCCCAGCCCGGCGTAATGGTGCGTGTCCGCTTCGGCGGGCAACGGGTCAACGGCATCATTTGGAAACGGACCGATACCAGCGAAACCCCTGAATCGTCATTGCGGTTCATCGAACGGGTGGTCATCGATCGTGTGCTTGTGTCGGAATCCATGCGCAACGATGCCACACTTATCGCGGACGCATTCGGCGGAACGCGAGCCAATATCCTGCGTTTTGGCGGTGCCTCCGCGCGTGGCTCGCGTCGAACAGGAACAACGTATCGGCAATCGAACGGGTATTGAAAAAAACGGACGTATCGAATCGCTTGCCAAGATCGAGCGGGAATCGTACGAGCAGTTGCAGCGGCAATACGGTAATATCGACCTGCTTCGTACGGCATTGGAAGGGCAACGTTTCCAAGCGTTCGTGCTCGACCCATTGCCGGGATCCCATCATTGGAGGCAGTGCGTGGCCTGGATGGTGGCCGCGGCCTTATTGCAGGGCAAACCGGCGGTACTGGTGTTGCCGACCATGCGTGAGATTGAGGACATGGCCGAAACGTTGCAGTCGATCGGCTTGCGCTGTTTCGCGCCAACCCAATCATCCAACGGTGCGTACGGCGGCGATTTCGCCATTCTGAACGCGCAGATGGCGCCTGCTGAACGGTATCGTGCGTATCTGGCCATCAGTGGAGGGCAGGTGCGGTGCGTGATCGGCACACGGGCGGCGATGTATGCGCCGGTGGATGGCAATGCGTTGTTCCTCATTCTCGATGACGTGTGCTATCAGGATGCCGATGGCATGATGCCTTACGCCAACGCCCGCGGAGTGTTGCGGTTACGTGCAAAAGCGCATAATGGCGTGTTCGTCGCGATGGCCAATGCACGCAGTGTGCAAAGCCAGTGGGAAACCGATGCGGCGCATGTCGGTGCCACCCAGGTCAGCGGTTTCAGTACGCCGATTCACGCATTCCCTGCCGTAACCAAGGAAGCGAGTCCTTGGATTCGTTGGCTGAACCGTGACGAATTGGCAAGACTTGCGGATTCGACCATCGGAGCGCGTGTGCCGCACACTGCGGTGCGAGTGCTGTCGAAGGCGTTGGAAAGCGGTCCGGTGCTGTTGAGCATTCCGCAGGATGGCATCGGTGAAGCATTGAGCTGCGCGAAATGCCACCGTCAGGCTCGCTGCTCGTACTGCACGGGTCCATTGGAACGGTTACGGGATGGGTCGGTGCGTTGTCGTTGGTGCGGTGTCGCCACTGTGCAATGGGCTTGTCCGGCATGCCATAACGAACGTATGCGCGTGGTTCGTGTGGGTGCCGCCGGAACTGCGCAGGAGCTGAGCCGACTGTTTCGTGGCGTGCCCATTGTGCTTTCAACGCCGAGCCAGCCACGCGGCATTGTTCCCGATATCGGGTTTGCGCCGCAGTTGGTCATCGCCACTCCCGGCGCAGAACCCCGTGTGCGTGGGAGGAACCCCTCGGAATGCGAATACCGGGCCGTGGCTATTCTCGACGCATGGACCAGCTTGTACGCCTTCGGCATTGACGCGGGCGTAGACACGTTGACGTCGTGGATGCGCGCGGTTTCGCTGTGCGCGCCGCGAATCAGGGGAGGTCAGGCCCTGTTGATCGGCGAAACCGATCCCACGCTCGCTCAATCGTTGATGCTTTGGAATTCAACGTTGCTGGCGCAAACCGAATTGCGGGAACGTGAACAAACCGCATTGCCGCCTGTGTTTGCCGCCGCATGCGTATGGGGACGTCGTGACGCGGTGAAGGTCACGCTGGAACGTATCGGCGCGTTGGGTGGGGGTGACCTGTCCGCCATCGAAACCACCGAAGGCATGCTGCCGTCCGTATTGGGGCCGGTACCTATTCCGCAGCCTCGGACCATTGATTCGCGCGAATTGGAAGGCACTGCGGATCGTGTCAAGGCGGTGGTGCGTGTGCCGCAAAGTCGCCGAGGTGAGTTGGCGTTGCGTTTGCGTTCCGCCAGTGCCCGCCATGTGGCCGCGCGTGAACCGGGAGAACTGCGTTTTCAGCTTGATCCGAAGGAGCGAATCTGACGCACGTCCCCTCGCCGTGAAAAACTAGACAGGTTGGCAGTTCGGCATGAGGCCGCACAGCAGTGAATGGAGGATCATATGAAGGGTTGGCCTGGAGAGCCTGATATGGAGTACGACGTGCTCATGGCTGACGGCGAAGCTGCGGTGAATGCGGGCAAGCCGATCACCGATGTGATTTTCGATTTCGGCAACGTGCTCGTCTACTGGGATCCGGTGGCCGTGATGACGCCCCGCTATAGCGACGAGCTTGTTGAACAGTTCCTTGACAACGATATTTCCGGCTTCTACGACATCAACGATGAACTGGACTGCGGCATGTCGAATGATGACGGCGTCGCCCTGATGCGTGAACGTTATGGAGACAAATGGGCCGACATGCTGCAGTACTATCTCGACAATTTCGTCGACTCGTTGACCGGCGTGGTGCCGGGCGCCCGCGTGCTCATCAACGATTTGAAAGCGGCCGGCGTGCATGTGTGGGGATTGAGCAACTGGCAGAAGGATCTGTTCCCGATCGCGCTCGACAATTTCGATATTCTGCGCAGCCTCGACGATCGTGTGGTTTCCGGATATGTCTCCCTGCGTAAGCCGAATAAGGATATTTACGAGTTCGCGTTGCAACAGTTCGGCATTGACGCTTCCGGCGCGGTGTTCGTGGACGATAAGGCCATGAATATCGTAGGTGCGAACAATGCGGGCATTCGTGGCGTTCGATTCAAGGATTCACGTGCGTTGCGTGCGCTGCTGATTGATGCGGGTGTGAAGATTCCCGCGGTGCATCAGGCATAGTGTGTTGCGTTCCGCTGCCTTACATGCTGTTGATACGGCCGGAATGATTCCCACGATGATAACGATGTGATGAGGATTTGATAAGGAGGACTTTTCGTGCTGAAAGTGCTGTTTGCCGGTACTCCGGATGTTGCGGTGCCGTCGTTGGAAAAATGCTGGCTGAAGATACCGAGCGTTTCGAAGTGGTCGCAGTGCTCACCCGACCGGATGCTCCTACCGGGCGTGGACGCAAACTGGTACCGAATCCCGTGAAGCAGGCCGCTCTTGATCTTGGTTTGCCGGTGATTGAATCCGATCCGAGCGAGGAAACGTTCATTTCCGAACTTGCTGCGACCGGTGCCCAGGCCGCGGCAGTGGTGGCATATGGCAAAATCCTGAAGCAGGATGTGCTCGACGCGCTGCCGATGGGATGGTACAACCTGCACTTCTCGCTGCTTCCGCAGTGGCGTGGCGCGGCTCCCGTGCAGCGTTCCATTTGGGCGGGCGAGAAGGTGACCGGAGCCACGGTGTTCCGCATCGTGCGAGCCATGGATGCCGGTCCGATTCTGGCGCAGTCCACTGTGGAAATCGGAGCGCATGAAACGGCGGGTGAGCTGCTGAACCGTCTTGCCGAGGATGGTTCCCGTTTGCTTGCCGCCTCGCTGCAGGCCATGGCCGACGATCAGATCGCGCCTGTGGAACAGCCTGCCGGCGCATATGAGGTGGCTCAGAAGATCACGGTTGAAGACGCGCATATTCGTTTCGACATTCCTGTATTCGCGGTGGATCGTCAGATTCGAGCCTGCACGCCCAATCCGGGCGCATGGTGCGAACTGCACGCCAATGCCGAAGCAGAACCGGCCACGTTGCATGTGTTGCGTGCGCAGGGCGCCGATATGAGCAATCCCAACACACCCGTTTCGCTAGAACCAGGGCGGATCGTGGCCGGAAAAAATGAACGTGTGGGTGGGTACTTCCTCAGATCCTTTGGAATTGCTGGAAGTCAAAGCCCAAGGCAAAAAAGCCATGCGTGCCGCCGATTGGGCGCGTGGCGCGCATCTCGACGGAGCCTACTGCAAGTAGTGTCGAATAAACGGATCATAACGATATTGCCGTGTGAACATCATCATTTCACACGGCAATATCGTTATCCTGCAATATCGGATTTTGCTATATCGCGACTCGGATCTATCGGGATTCGCATCATCGAAGAATGCGAATCAACGAAGAAAATCAAGAATCCGGGTCAAATCACGTTCGTTCACACGATGCGGAGCATCCGCCTGAACCGCAGGCTTGGCGCAGAACGCCACGCCAAGCCCGGCGGCATGAATCATCGGCAGATCATTGGCTCCATCGCCAACCGCAACAGTCTGACCCATGCTGATGCCCATGCGCGAAGCCCAATCACGCAGTGACTGCAATTTCACATCTTTCGTAACGATATCGCCAAGCACATGGCCGGTTAAACAACCATCAGCGGCTTCCAAACGATTCGCAATCCAAAAAGTCAAGATGCGCGTCGGCGGCAAGACGGTCCACGACTTCATGGAAACCGCCGGAAACCACGCCGACCTTCCAACCATGCGCATGCAAAGCGTCAATCAAATCAAGCGGCCCCCTGTGTGAAATGCACGCGACGATACACATCATCGAACACCGAAGTCGGCAGATCCTTAAGCAGCGCAACACGAGCCTGCAACGCCTCGCGAAATCAAGTTCGCCATTCATCGCACGTGCGGTAATCGACGCGATCTGCTCGCCAATTCCAGCGGCGGCGCCCAGCTCGTCGATGACTTCCTCATCGATCAGCGTGGAATCCACATCCATCACCAGCAGTCCAGGCTGGGAAAGGGTGGGAGTGGGCGCAATGTTTGGCGATTCTTGTTCAAGCATGGTTTTGATTGTCGGAAATCATGAGGACAATGGGTATTCTTAAGGGTTGAGCATGTTGAATGCGAATGCGCCATGACATGACGAAATGACGGAACGGCTCGAAACGCATTCGGTGGAAAGCGAGGCTGATGAAATGGATCAACGTGATGAGACGTTGGCGTCGTTGGGTGAGGCCAACGACCAGTTGATGGCCAAGAATCATGCGTTGGCCAAGGCGTTGAGCCGTGCCACCCAGGAGCTCACCAAGGCCAAGGCCCAGCTGAACCAGTTGGCGGGACCGCCCATGACCTTCGCCACCATGGTTCGCGTGCATTCCTCTCGCACGGACGAACAGGGGGTACAGCATGCCAGCGCCGAGGTGATTTCCGGAAGCCGTCGCATGATCGTGCCGGTTGCGGCGAATGTGCAGGCATCCAGGCTTGAGGCTGGGCGCACGGTGCTGCTCAACGAGAACATGGTGGTGGTTTCGCAAGCCGGCACCGATGCTGTGGGCGCAGTGTGCACGGTGAAGCAGGTCATTGATGATGGGCGATTGCTGGTCGCGGATGGCGGTGGAAACGTTGCGTTGGTCCGCCGTTCGGGAGCGCTGTCGAAAACTTCGATCAATGTGTCCGACCGTGTTACGGTCGATTCGTCCATGAGATTCGCGCTTGCGTTGGTTCCCGCGCAGGATGATGCCGACTTGGTGCTTGAGGAAGTGCCGGATGTCACGTTCGCTGATATCGGCGGTTTGGATGAGCAGATCGAACGTATTCGCGATGCCGTGCAAATGCCGTTCCTGCATCGCGAACTGTTCGAACGTTATGATTTGAAGCCGCCGAAAGGCGTGCTGCTGTATGGGCCTCCAGGCAATGGAAAGACGCTGATCGCCAAGGCTGTGGCCAATGCGCTCGCCGAAGGCGCTGCCGGCGGTCGTGGCGTGTTCCTGTCGGTGAAGGGGCCGGAACTGCTCAATAAGTTCGTGGGCGAGTCGGAACGCCTGATCCGCATGATTTTCAAGCGCGCGCGTGAGCGTGCGGCGGATGGCAAACCGGTGATCGTGTTCATTGACGAGATGGACTCGCTGCTGCGCACTCGTGGATCCGGCGTGTCGTCGGATGTGGAAACCACTATTGTGCCGCAGTTTTTTGGCTGAACTTGATGGCGTGGAAACGCTTGGCAATGTTATGGTCATCGGCGCTTCGAACCGTATCGACATGATTGATCCGGCGGTGTTGCGTCCTGGTCGTTTGGATGTGAAGATTCGTGTGGAGCGTCCGAAAGCGGCTCAGGCGGCGCAGATCATCCGCCATTATCTGACCGACGATTTGCCGTTGGTGCCAGGGGTGGATGCGAAGGCTTTGATTGGGGTGCTGGTCAGCGATATCTATTCGACGGATGAGCACCGGTATCTGTGCGACGTGTGCGATGAGCATGGGCAATGGCATCCGATCTATCTGGCGGATGTGGTGTCGGGTGCGGTGCTGAAAAACATTGTGGATCGTGCCAAAACCCGTGCTGTGAAAATCTCCATCGAAAGCGGACAGCCGGCGGCGATTGGCGTCGATCTGTTGGCGAAGGCCGTCGACGAGGAGTTTCTTGAAACCCGCGATGCGGTGTTGGACGCCAATCCGGAACAGTGGAGCCGTATCAATGGTTTGGAAGCAGGGCGCATCACCCGTATACGACCAGTCGAATAATGCTGGCAGGCAACGCGAAATCAGACGAAGGGAAGTCGTATCAATGAGCGTTCGTCGAATCATGGGCACGGAAACGGAATACGCGGTTTCCGCTCTCGGAATGGAGCATTACAATCCGGTGAAGCTATCGTTCGATGTGGTCGGTGCCGCGGCGAACGAACAAACCAAGCATATTCGCTGGGACTATCGGCAGGAGGATCCGGTCAACGACGCCCGCGGCACCAGGCTGGAACGTGCATCCGCGCATCCTGATCTGTTGACGGACGCTCCGCAGCTCAACATCACCAATGTGATTGCAGTCAATGGCGGCCGTGTGTATGTGGATCATGCGCATCCTGAATATTCCGCGCCCGAAACCGATGATCCCTTCGATGCCGTGCTCTACGACCATGCCGGCGATCTCATCATGCGTGAGTGCGCGCGCAAAGCCAGCGAACAGACCGGTATCGCAATCGCGCTGCACCGTAATAATGTCGACGGCAAAGGTGCAAGCTGGGGCACCCACGAAAATTATATGATGCTGCGTTCGGTGCCGTTTGACCAAGTTGCGAAACTCATGACGGCACATTTTGTAGCGAGACAGATTTTTACCGGATCAGGTCGCGTCGGTATCGGCGAACGAAGCGAAACCGTCGGATACCAGCTCAGCCAGCGCGCCGACTATTTTCATATGAAAGTCGGTTTGCAGACCACATTCGACAGGCCGATCATCAATACTCGAGACGAATCGCACAGCACGGATGCATACCGTCGATTGCATGTGATTGTCGGGGACGCCAATCGTATGGATGTGCCGCAGGCGCTGAAACTCGGCACCACCAGCATGCTGCTGTGGCTGCTTGAGCATGCCGAAGAGGCGGGATTGAACATAGACGAAGCGTTGGAGCCAATCATGCTCGCCGATCCGGTGAGCGCCATGCACGAGGTGTCTCATGATTTGACATTAGGTGCCATGTTGCCGCTGGAATATGGCGGCGAGACCTCGGCATGGCAGATTGAGGTCACCCTGCGTGGCTTGGTGTATGCTGCCGCTGCCGTGATCTATGGAACCGACACGTCCGGTGAACCGGCATGGTCTGACCGTTCGACCCGTAACATCATGGCGATGTGGGGGCAGGCGCTCGCCGATGTGGCTGCCATCAGGCATGCCGATGATGATGCGCGTTTGACGATGCGCGAGCAAGCTGGCCGCATTGAATGGCTATTGAAATGGCAGTTGTTGGAGAAGCTGCGTCGTAAAATTGGCTCCGGTTGGGATGATGCGCGTATTGCGGCCGTCGATTTAAAGTGGGCTGCGATTGATCCCGCTGACTCGATTTTCGATCGGTTGCGTTCCCAAACGGAGCGGCTGTTTACGGACGGGCAGTTGGTGCAGGCTTCGGTGGAAGCGCCTTCCGATACCCGTGCTTGGTTGCGTGCCGAAATGATTCGTCGTTTTCCAGAACAGGTTGTGGCCGCATCGTGGTCGCATCTTACGGTGCGCCATCGAACGATTGGTGATAATACCGTGGAGAATCCGATGGTCTCATTGGATATGTCAGACCCTCTGAAATATGGCAAATCTCAATGTTCCCGCTATTGTGAGCGTGTCCAAGATGCGGCGTCGATTTTTGGAAATGTTACGGTGAAATGCAATCTGTGCGGGTAACATTGCCATCAATTGGTCGCGAAGAACGACCATTGACAACAGGTAACATCATCCCGGTATTTTGAGGAGAGGACGTGCCGGGACTGTACAGAGGAAACGAAAAGGCATATCTATGGAACTGAGGCAAATCGCCCTCGAAGTCGCACGCATCCTGCAGGACGCAGGCAAGCATGCGTTGAACGACCAGATGAATCCGCACGACATGAGAAAACTGGAAGTGTCCGAAGACTGCTTCCACTTCACTTCAGACACCGACAAGCGCCTGCAGCAGTTCATCAGCAACCGCCTGACCTATGTCAACGTGTTCGACGGCTTCTGGCAGCTTCGCCCTGAACAGTGCTATCCCGGCCAGCGATACTGGTGTGTGGGTGGCATCGACGGCGTGATCAATTTCGCGCGAAGCATGCCGGAATGGGCCATCACCGTGACATTGTTCGAATTCAACGACCAGTGCTCCGCACAGCCGATCCTTTCGATTGTGCACGCTCCGGCGCTGGGATTGACGTATCTTGCGGTGCGTGGATCCGGCGCGATTCGTATTCGCAAGACTCCGTTGGGAGACAAACGCGAGAAAATCATTCCTTCCACCACGTCGTCCCTCGATGGTTCGGTGGTGAGTTTCGGCATGTCTCCGGTATCGTCCGAATCGCAGCGTGCGCTCGATGTGGTGGCGAAGATTGCCGGACGTCCTGCCGATATTAAACGTGTCGGCCCGGCGTCCCTTGATTTGTGCAAGGTGGCCGACGGTACGTACGATGCGTATTTCGAACCGCACTTGCATGAGTGGGACGTACCTGCCGTGTCTGCTGGTGCTGTGGTGATTTGGGAGGCGCAAGGCCATCTGACCCAGTGGAACGGCGAAAGCGTTCACTGGCGCCAGGAGAACGATGTGATGGCCACCAATGGTCTGATCACCAATGATCTGAGCCAGTATTTGGCATAGTGTCGCATGCTGCGCCACACCTGGTATAAGGTGTGGCGCAGCGTTTTTTTGGCAGGTTTGCAACCGGAAGTTACAGGGAGGAATGTCATGCCTCAGGAATTTGAACAGGCTCAATCCGCATCCGCAGGCCAAGAGGTGGGTGACATTGTCGAATCCGCCGGCGTACAAGTCGACGGAACCGCTGATGCGTTGGATGCCGTGCTTGACGATATCGAATCGGTGCTCGAGTCCAATGCTGAGGAATATGTCGGTAGTTTCGTGCAAAAAGGCGGCGAGTGATGCCGCAGCTGCGAGACAGCGGCAATCATTCCTCGTCACCGCTTGATGCGGGAACGTTGCGTGAGGTTCATTCTTTCGCCCGTATTTTCGGCATTGAAACCGAATACGGCGTCAGTGTGACCGGTGCGGATGCGCCATGCGACGCCAGCCAGACGGCAATGATGATGTTCCAACCGATCATTGCCTCCGCGCGATCGACCAATACGTATATTGAAAACGGTTCGCGACTGTATCTTGATGTCGGATCGCATCCTGAATACGCCACGTCCGAGGCCTGCGATCCCATGGATGCTCTGGCCGTGGATGCTGCTGGCGAACTGGTGATGCGCGATCTTGCGTTGGACGCCCAGCAGAGGCTCCGTTCCACTCATGGGGCGCATGCCACAGTGCATGTGTTCAAAAACAACGTGGATTCCGCGGGGCATTCGTTCGGCTGCCATGAAACTATCTGGTGCGTCGATTTGTGCCGTTGGAAGTCATTGAACATGAATTGCTGCCGTTCCTGATTACCAGGCAGCTGTTCACTGGTGCCGGGCGCGTGACGAAATCGGGTTTCCAGATCACGCAGCGTGCCGATTTTCTGGATGAGGCCGTTTCATCGGCGACCACAAGATCGCGTCCAATGGTCAACACCAGGGACGAGCCGCACGCCGATCCTGACGCTTTCCGCAGACTGCACGTGATCATAGGGGATTCGAATCGTTCCCAATGGGCCACGATGATGAAGCTTGCCACCACGCATCTGGTGTTGTGCGTCATCGAACAGGCGGGGCGTGAAGGGCGTGAGTCGGGATTCTCACGTTTCGCGTTCGCGGATGCCAGCGCCGCCAATCGTGCGGTCAGCCGCGATATGAGCGGCGTGACTGCTTCGTTCGACATGGCCGACGGATCGACGTTGCAGGGTGGTGCCGTAGCCATGCAGGAACGTTATCTGCAGGCTGTGGAACAGTTCGTGGATGAGCATCCGGAAGTGGCTTCGTCGTTGCCTCGCACCGATGTGCACGATGTGCTTCGCCAGTGGCGCAATACGTTGGAAGCGTTCCGTTCCGGCAATGCAAATGCTTTGGGAGACAGAGTGGACTGGGTGTGCAAGTACCGCCTATTTGAAGCGTTACGTGCCCGTTCCAGTGCGGATCTTCCGCTGAGCAAGCTGGAACAGTTGGATCTGGACTATCATGACGTGGCCAATGGCGCGTTGTATGCGTCGTTGCTTCGCCGTGGTGCCTTGCGTTCGCTGATTGACGGTCGTGAGGCGCAAAAGGCGCGTACCATGCCGCCGGCGGATACTCGTGCCGCATTGCGCGGCAGATTCGTCAGTGCGGCCAAATCGCATGGCGCGCAGTATTCCTGCGATTGGACCAGACTATCGTTGCATGCGCCGCGGAAGATGGATATGGTGCTGCTGGATCCGTTCCAATGCAGGGAGAATGAGGATTTCCAAGCCATGATTGGCGCTTTGGAGTAAGCGATGGTGGCAATGGGAAACGTCGATGGGAGTGGGGTGTGGCCGACAAGCTTTGGTCACACCCCACTCCCATATCGGTATGTTCTCCTGAATTGTTTTGCGATTGCGCTGCGGTCGCTTTCGTTTTTGATTGGCTTGAATCAGGCTTCGCCGCGATATTTCGCCATCATCTGCGATTGCAGCTGTTGCGCGCTTGGCGGCGTCCATGTGATGGCATCCGCGCCCGCTTCGATGGTGGCGAGGATGCGATCTTCGGATCCGCCTCCCGATGCCAGGATCGGTATTTCCGGATGATGCGCACGTATGCTTGCCACGACTTGCGCGGTGCGTGCTCCGGCTGCGACGTTGATGATGGCCGCACCGGCGAGAATCTTGCATTCGGTGATTTCGTCGTCTTCCGTGACTGTTGCGATAACGGGAATGTCGACCATGGACATGGTGGTTTCGATGGTTTCCGCTGGTGCCGGCGCGTTGATGACGACGCCTGCCGCACCTTGCATTTCAGCCACCATGGCCAGCTCGGTCACACGCGGACCGGTGGTGGTGCCTCCTCCGACGCCTACGAAAAGTGGCATTTGTGCCACAGTGAGCAACGCCTGTGTGATCACCGGTTCTCCAGTGAACGGGTAGACGGCGAGAATGGCGTTGGCATTGGTATTACGGATGATTGCAGCGTCGGTGGTATAGGCGAACGATTTGAGCGTATGGCCTTTGACTGTGATGCCGCCGCAATGTTGCGATATGACTGCGGGTACTCTCGCATTGGGGGAGGAGAGGCGACCTTCGATGCGTGCGGTTCCATAACGGGTTCGTGACACATGTGGTGTTGTGGAATGCTGTTCCACGGCCACGGCTTCACTGGGAGTGAACAGGGATCGTTTGTCGATGCGGATTGGTTTGGGGGCATTTGCTTCGGGAATGGTCTCCTGCTCGTCGCTCATTCCTGCACCTCCGTATCTGTGTGATTCAGCATAAGGAATTCATGGATGGCTTTGCGTCGCTCGACAACCTCTTCATCGAGAATCCTGGTGTCGGTGTTGTCGATGATGCGCTGCAGAAGTTCGCTGAGGGTGGAAAGATCCTCGGTGCTGAGGCAGTCAAGCATGTGCGTTGCCGTGTCATGGCTTTTGGGAAGTTGTTGCAGCGGTGGCACGCCACGACGTGCCGCTTCGACGTTGCATACTCGTGTGGCGGCTCGTAGCGCGGTCTGTGTGCGTGTGGCCTTCAGCTTGGTATGCAGCAGCAGAATGTTCAATTCATGCAGTTGATTGATGACTTCCTTGCGTTGATCGGTCATGTCTCTCTCCATCTATATGGACACGATGTCTAATATATATGCATAGTGTAGCGCAGAATGACGCTTGTACAAGTGTCATGAACGACGAAAGCCCCGACCGTCATGGTCGGGGCTTTCGTCGTGTAAGCAACATATCAGTACATGACTTACTTGGTGACAGCCTTCTTCAGCAGGGAGCCGGCGGAGATGCGAACGCCGTAGGTTGCCGGAATCTCGATGGTCTCGCCGGTGCGCGGGTTGCGTCCGGTGCGGGCGGCGCGCTTGACGCGCTCAGCGGAGAACAGGC
>ENA-OQES01000638-OQES01000638.1-human-gut-metagenome-genome-assembly--contig:-NODE-638-length-14260-cov-4.116960_pt1 | contig 14260 bp, 15 predicted proteins | sample MGYA00242798_ERZ504641 | MGnify/ENA primary metagenome ERZ504641 (study PRJEB26092, sample SAMD00036327) | human gut metagenome | host: Homo sapiens | study: EMG produced TPA metagenomics assembly of... | reverse complement strand
AGGCAGGGCTGGCACAGCCAGTCCTGCTTGACATGCCTTAAAACTGCATTATAATACAAACAAGGACAGAACCCTGAAAAACAGGTTCTGTCCTCGATAACTAATGACATATCTTATATCAGTTTTTCTGTTTACACAAAACTTGAAACGCTCTCGTTTTGTGTACAGCTCCTTTTTCCGCGCGGAAATAATTATATTTAAAATAATAATTATTCTTCAACGATAGCTTCTGTAGGACAGACACCTGCACAGGTACCGCATTCTACACAAGTATCAGCATCGATAACATATTTTCCATCACCTTCGCTGATAGCTTCTACTGGACATTCACCAGCGCATGTTCCACATGCTACACATTCGTCAGAAATTACATATGCCATAATTCAAATCCTCCTTTTCGTATTTACCGATATACTCTCGGCTATATGCTCATTCTAATATAAGTAGTGCAGGATTACAAGTACAAATTTACGTACAATCGCAGGAGTTTGTATGATTTTGGTGTGATACAATAGTTGCCTACGGGAGAAAATGGTATTATAATGTGCGTATCACAGGAAAGGAGATAAACAGAATGAGAAAAATTTTCCAAAGATATGATTATTGCCGATCTGGTTACGATCGATCCAAATATCGTAGTAATTTTAATGCGCGCCGGTATGCACTGCATTGGTTGTCCGTCTGCACAGGGAGAGACCCTGGAAGAAGCAGCGATGGTTCATGGACTGGATGTAGATCTGCTGGTAGATCAGATTAATGATTATCTGGCACAATAAAAAATCGTGTAAAGAAAAACGAAACGGCAGGAAGAATTCAGATGTCCTGCCGTTTCGTTTTTTTTACGCATTGTATATCAATAATTGACTCCGTGAACCGATTTCAACCGAAACCTGATTTTGAAAGTTATACATTCAATAATAACAGCTGCTGCAGTGCCTGATCAGCTATCAGAATCTCACCGTGTTCTTTGAAATAGGCTTCTGTTGCAGCGGTGCAGGCTTTACCGGTACCATATTCGGAGAGCATGTTGCAGACTCTGTTAAAGTCTTCCGGATTCATGCCGGACTGATGCAGGATCAGTACGTAAGTAGTCTCACGGTCTTTATAGAGTGTGTTTGTGCCGGTATACCATCCGTTTAAAGCAAGAGCCGCCCGGATAACGGTGTCCAGACTGGAAAATGTGAAGATACGGGTCAGATCCGGACGGGTCTGAGCAATGTTATTTTCCGCTGCCTCTGTATCAGAGTGCGTTTCTGAAGTATCCGGCTGAATCTTTGTTTTTCTGTCGGAGGAATCTTCGGTTTTATTTTTTTCAGAGGAAGCAACAGGCTTTTTGAGTCGTCCTTCACACAATTTCTGGAAAATGATCCAGGATGTCGTCTGCACCGGTAACAGACGGCCCTTCCGTCTGGGAAGGAGCAGTTTCATCGGTACCGGCAGCAAACTTGGAAAAACGGGTATCCAGTTCTTCCGGGTCTTCTACTTTTGTGATGATCAGTACGATACTGTCCGGTGTAATCGGAATTGCTTCAATCATCAGTGGAACATTGTCGGCTTCAAAACCAAACTGATCCTGAGCTTGCAGCATCATATCACGAAAAGATCTTTTGCTTTTCGGATCCGTAAGCCAGTTCACTTAACTTTAGCTGGCGATCCGCCAGATCTTCGCTGGTCAGTGTGCAGCGGATCTGGGTATCATTAATTTTTTGCTATTTTCCACAGATATCACATCCTTACTATCAACCATTGTTCTAGAGCGTGTCTGAAAAAAGCTGTATCATTCACTTGTCTGCGAATCCAAATGTACAGTTTAAAAAATCCTCAGCGTAGCTAGCTACAAAAAGGAGCATATTGAATCATTGTTATTATATACTATATGCAAACCGGATGTAAAGGATTAAAATCTCTGCATTTGTTATTTCACAGTAGTTTCTGCAGGTGATAGAAAAAGATTGCAAACCGTACGGAAGAGGATTTTCGACGAATAAAGACAGAATTCAACAATTTTGAGAAAGATGTGTAATATTTTAATGGTTTTCGGCCTTTTTGTAATATTCTTCTTGCATTATAGGAAAAATCAGGTATAATAAAAACCAGAAGAGGTGGCACGGTTCCTGGAAAGGATGTGAGGCCAGCCACTGTTTTGATAATCTATAAACATTTCAAAAACGTTTCAACTATTTACAATTTTATTCAATTCATTAGCGTATAATATCGTATTTTCCCCAAAGTGTAAAAATGAATGTAATTAATTTAATTGATGGGACGAGTGTCATCTTTTCGAAAAATAATGGTGCTGTGCACTTAAGAAAGGATTATATATCACAAAAAAATCATGAAAAAAAAGTAAGAAGCAAAAGGATGAATTTTCGAAAGGAACTGGATGCTTATCAGGCACAGGGGATTTCGTTGTGGCTGGACGGAGAACCCAGCAGTCCGAAGGAAATCTGGAAAAGCACATAAGATCGCAGAAGATATTTCCTATATGAGAGATTACGTTCCGGATTCTTACGGACGTCTGCTCCGGCTGGAGTTCGATGCGGTGAAGAAAGAAGATGGTTATACACAGAAATTATAAATGAAAACAGAAAATGTAAAGCAGCAGAGAAACAATAATATCCTATAAGGTTCCCTCCCTTGCATAGAAAAGCTGTTTTGCAAAAAGAAAAGGCCACAGCAGAAAAAACTTCAGTTATTCTTGCTGTGGCTTTTTTGCATTGCATATCCTTAATTGGTCCGGTGGACCAATTTTGATTTTTACGCGAGCAACGAGTCAAAGTCAGTGCTTGCACGAGACCTTGACGACTGCAGCGATAACAAGTAAAATTCGCAAAACGTATTTTATCTCGTTTACGCGGGTAACGGGGCGAATTCAAAGATAAAATATATTTGCAATATAGAAAAAATCAAAAAAGTATGTCAAAAAAAGGATGACGGGAAATCATTCTGTTGTTATAATAAAGGGCAGTAGGAGGTTATCAGAAATGAAGAAAAAAAATTAACACCGGTTTTTTCGGTGATCATATTGATTTTTTTAGTGATCTGCGCAGGGATCCTTTCTATATTTATTAAAAAATATACTCCGTCCGGAACAATCATAGACGGAAAAGACTATTTTCAGCTCACCGGAGATGATGAGGCGGGACTGGTGGTGAACCATCAGCTTGAAGATGCAAAAGTAAAAATGATTGACGGAAGGTATTATGTAGAGAATTCTGTCGTTGCTACATATATTAACAGCAGATTTTACTGGGACAGTCAGCAGCAGGTGATGCTGTATACGTTGCCAACGGAAGAATTCCAGATTGTTCCTGAGAGTACGCAGTATGTGACATCAGCAGGGACTCAGATGACGGATTATGTGATACTGAAACAGATGGATGGCGGTGTTTATCTGGATCTTGAATTTGTCAGCCAGTATACGGATATGACGTATACTGCTTTTGAAGATCCGGCTCGTGTGGTGGTTCGAACAAAATGGAATGATCTGCAGCTGGTAACGGCACAGAAAAACAGTGAGATTCGTCAGAAAGGCGGGATTAAGAGTTCTATTGTGGCCAAGGTAAAAAAAGGAGATACGCTGTATCTGCAGGAGGAGCTGGACAATTGGAGCAGAGTTGCTACGGCAGATGGCTACAGTGGATATATAAAAAAAGAGGTACTTTCGGACCCGAAGGATGATAATGAGGAACATGCAAGTACTGCACCGGAATATACCAATATCAGTAAAGATTATAAAATTAATCTTGCGTTTCATCAGGTGACCAGTATGGATGGAAACGCAACATTGGCACAGATGGTGGCAGATGCACAGGGAGTGAACACGATTTCACCAACCTGGTTTTCAGTGACGGATAATAATGGAACAATTTCTTCACTGGCAAGTGCTGATTATGTAAATCAGGCACATGCTATGGGGATGGAGGTCTGGGGACTGATCGATAATTTTAACAGTGGAACGGATAATCTGACATTCCTGTCAAGTACAGCGGCACGTGCCAATATCATTCAGCAACTGATGACACAGGCAGCCTCAGTGGGATTGGATGGAATCAACCTGGATTTTGAATCAATTACAGAAGAACAGGCACCGCATTATATTCAGTTTGTACGAGAACTTTCGATTGCCTGCCGTAATCAGGGAATAGTATTTTCCATTGATGACCCGGTTCCGACTTACAGCAAACATTATGACAGAACAGAACAGGGAATTGTTGCAGACTATGTGATCATTATGGGTTACGATGAACATTATGCAGGGAGCACAGATGCAGGTTCGGTGTCTTCACTTGGATTTGTAAAAGCAGGTATCGAAGATACACTGAAAGAAGTGCCGGCACAGAAAGTGATCAATGCGATTCCATTCTATACAAGAGTCTGGATCCAGCCATTTGGTGCGGGAAATCTGACCAGCGAAGTGTTGGGAATGGATGGAGCTGCAAATTATATCAGTGAACATGGTATGGATACTTACTGGGATGATGAAGCCGGGCAGAATGTAGCGAGCGTAGAAGCTGAGGATGGAATCTATACCATCTGGGTGGAAGATGAACAGTCCATCGGGGAGAAGATGAAACTGATACAGGAGAATCAGCTGGCAGGAGTAGCTGAGTGGAAACTGGGATTTGAGCGGGCATCTGTATGGCCGGTGATCGCACAGTATCTGCAGTAAAATAAAAGGAGTATAGACAAGAAGGGAAAGGGACAAAAAGAGATGGCAGAAGAAAGATTTAAAACGACGTTGATGGGTGGTTTTGATAAAGATGATGTATTGAATCAGGTTCGCGAGATGAAGGACGCAGCATATGCGGAAAAAAGCAAACTGATTAAAGCAAAAAAAGGAACAGGCAAAGCAGATTCAGGAACTGAAAAAACAGCTTGCGAAAAAGGACAGTGAAAAAGCAGCAGCACTGCAGAAACAAAAGGCAGCACATAAAGAAGAAATCGCTCATCTGGAAGAACGAATTCAGGAAAAACAGAAACAGAAAGAAAAACTGGAGCGTGAGATCAGCGAAAAATATCAAAAATATATTGACCGCTATGATCTGATCGGTGGACTGGTGCTGGAATCTGAGGAGAAAGCGGAAAAGATTATCAGAGAAGCAAATGAAAAAGCAGAACAGGTACTCAACGATGCAGATCAGCAGGCAGAGACTACAACACAGAATGCAAGAAAAGCAGCAGATCAGATTATGTCAGAGGCCATTGCTACGAGAGATGAACTGATGGACGAAGCGAAGAAAGAAGCAGAGAAATGCCTGGCAGCCGTACAGGCAGAAGTGGATGCGAAACTGGCTGATGGAAAACGAAAATACATTGCTGTACAGGATGAGATGAATGAAATTGTAGAACTGATCAATCAGGCACAGATTCGTTTTATGGCTTCTTATAAAGAAGTACATAAGATTGTCAGTGCGATGCCGGAAACCATGCGAGAGCTGGAAGATGAAGAGGCATCCAGAAAAAAAGAAGACGAAAGTACAGTTGCTGCACAGAATAATCTGCAGACGGAGGAGTCGGAGTATGAAGAAGATCTCGACGAGGAAGAGGAAGATTTTTCCGAGGAAGAGATGAAACAGATGATGAACCGTCAGGATGAAGAATGAAAAACACAGGACTTGAACCAGACTCCCGGGCATATATTTTAATAAATATGCTCCGGGAGTTTTTATGATGAAAAAGAAAATATGGGAACTGGGAATGACGGTGCTGCTTCTGACCGGTGTGTTCTGGCTGGCAAGGACGGGAGCAAGACTTACAGGAGCAGATGCCGGAGCGGGGAATGGTGTGGTATTGATAGACAGTGGTCACGGGGGCAGTGATCCGGGGAAAATAGGGATTCATCAGGAAAAGGAAAAAGATATTAATCTGCAGATTGCAAAACGGCTGAAAAAGCAACTGGAAAAAAACGGGGTAAAGGTCTATATGACGAGAGAAAATGATGTAGATCTTTCGGAAGGAGACGGAGGAAACAGTAAAGTACAGGATCTGAAAAGACGTTGTGAGATGGTTCGGAAGATCCAGCCGGACTGTGTATTAAGTATTCATCAAAACAGCTACCCGGAAGAAGCAATTCATGGGGCACAGGTCTTTTATTATGAGGATTCTTCAGAAGGAAAAAAGCTGGCAGAGATATTGCAGAAACATTTGGTGGAAGTGCTGGATAAAGAAAATCACAGACAGGCCAAAGGGAACAGGACTTATTATATGCTGAAAAAGACAGAGGCAACACTGGTGATTGTAGAATGCGGTTTTTTAAGTAATAATCAGGAAGCCTTATTGCTGACGGATGAAAAATATCAAAACAAGGTGGCAAAAGCAATCTGCAGTGGTACCTTGGAATATCTGAGCAGCCTGGCAGAGAAAAAGTGAAATAAAAAAATCACAGGAGCCTGAGAAGTCTTGTGATAAATTTACACTTGCCCATCGCACGTTACTCTAGTATACTGTTATCAGATGTGAAGAAATAAGGTGAAAGAAAATGAAAACAAAAGTGATTCGCATGAATCCCCAGGAATTAGATATGGAAGGTATCCGGGAAGCCGGAGAGATTCTGAGACAGGGCGGTCTGGTAGCATTCCCCACAGAGACGGTATATGGACTTGGAGGAAACGGACTGGATCCGCAGGCATCTGCTAAAATCTATCGGGCGAAAGGTCGGCCTTCCGATAATCCACTGATCATTCATATTGCAGATATGGAAGATCTGGAGAAAATTGTAAAAGAGGTGCCGGAGAGTGCAAAAAAACTGGCATCAGTTTACTGGCCGGGACCATTGACAATGATTTTTCAGAAAAGCGATATTGTGCCTTATGAGACGACCGGGGGAATGGATACTGTGGCAGTGCGTATGCCGGATCATCCGCTGGCACAGGCACTGATCCGGGCAGGGGGAGGCTATGTTGCGGCACCAAGTGCCAATACATCGGGTCGCCCGAGTCCAACGATGGCTTCCCATGTGGAAGAGGATCTGGATGGGAAGATTGATATGATTCTGGATGGCGGACCCGTGGGGATCGGTCTGGAATCAACAATTGTGGATTTTACGGAAGAGATTCCGACGATTCTGCGTCCGGGATATATTAATCAGGAGATGGTAAGACGTGTGATCGGTCAGGTGCAGGTGGATCGGGGATTGATCCAGGCAGACAGTAAAGTCAAACCGAAAGCTCCCGGAATGAAATACCGCCACTATGCACCGAAAGCGGATCTGACCGTGGTGGAAGGATCACCGAAAGCTGTACAGGAGAAAATCTGTGCGCTGGTGGAAGAAAAGATCAGAGCAGGAGAAAAGGTGGGCGTGATTGCTACAGAGGAGAGTATAAAGGCTTATCCGGAAGGAATTGTAAAGTGCATCGGAACAAGGGCAGATGAAGAGAGCATTGCGAGACATCTGTTTGCTGTACTGCGGGAATTTGACGACTGTGGAGTGACTTATATTTATTCAGAAGCTTTTGATACGCCCCAGATGGGACAGGCGATTATGAACCGTCTGATGAAGGCTGCAGGTCAGAAAAAGATTCAGGTTTGAGGATGAACTATGGTAATACGGTATAAAAAACTGATTTTTGTAGATACCAATGATAATTGCAGGGCGCCGATGGCAGAGATGATCCTGAAAAGAAAATTTCTTACCAATCCGCTGACGATTGAGTCCAGAGGAATGGTGGTGTTATTTCCGGAACCGCTGAATCCGAAAGCGGAGGCAGTACTGACCAGCAACGGTTACCCGCAGCCAAGTCATATTGCCATGCAGTTAGAGCAGGAAGATATCAACAATGATGTTCTGATCCTGACGATGGAGGACAAACAAAAATCGCAGATCTGGGAAACGTATGAGAATGCGCCCCATGTCTATACAGTAAAAGAATACGTGGGGGAGAGCGGAGATATACCGTCCCTGCACGGCCAGCCACTGACGGTATACAGTCAGTGCTATACGGAGCTGGAATTATTGATGAGAAAACTGGTAACAAGGTTAAACGAAGAGGAGGAACTGTAACATGATAGCAATTGGTTGTGACCATGGCGGATATGAACTGAAGAAGGAGATTGAGGCATACTTGGACAGCAGAGGACTGGAGTACCGGGATTATGGATGCGACAGCACAGATTCTGTAGACTATCCAATCTATGCAAGAAAAGTGGCTCATGCCATCGTTGAGGGAGAATGTGAGAGAGGAATCCTGATCTGCGGAACCGGAATCGGTATCTCTATTGCAGCCAATAAAGTACCTGGAATCCGCGCAGCATTATGTACCGATTGTTTCTGTGCACAGGCAACCAGAGAACACAACGATGCCAATGTACTGGCGCTGGGTGGAAGAGTTGTAGGACCGGGACTTGCCATCAAGATCGTGGAGACATTCCTGGATACTCCATTTTCCAACGATGAACGTCACATCCGCAGAATCAAACTGATCGAGGAGCCGACAGACGGAGAGTAAAGTGCAGTAAAATACATGAAAAAGAAGGTAACAGATACAGTTATGAATGAAATTCCCGACTGTGATACAGAATGATAAAAGAGCGGTATGCCGGAAACGGCAGAAAGGAGAACAAATGTCAAAAGTAGTAGTTATGGATCACCCGTTGATTCAACATAAAATCGGAATTATCAGAAGAACAGAGACAAGCAGCAAGGAATTCAGAGAGATGATCGGTGAGATCGCGATGCTGATGTGCTACGAAGCGACCAGAGATCTGAAGCTGGAAGAGGTGGAAATTGAAACCCCAATCACAAAGATGACTGCGAAAGAACTGGCAGGAAAGAAACTGGCTGTAGTACCGATTCTCCGTGCAGGCCTTGGAATGGTAGAAGGTATGTTGGCAATGATTCCGGCTGCAAAAGTAGGACATATCGGTCTGTACCGTGATCCGGAAACTCTGGTACCGGTAGAATATTACTGCAAACTTCCGGCAGACAGTTCCGAGCGTGACATTTTCGTTGTTGATCCGATGCTGGCAACCGGTGGATCCGCAGAAGCAGCAATTACCATGCTGAAACAGAAAGGTGTAAAAAATATCCGCTTTATGTGTATCATTGCAGCACCGGAAGGTGTAAAGAAACTGCAGGAAGTACACCCGGATGTGGATATCTATATCGGTGCACTGGATGATCATCTGAATGATCACGGCTATATCGTACCGGGTCTTGGCGATGCAGGAGACAGAATCTTCGGAACAAAATAAGAGGGAGTCGGATATCAACCCCTTGACAAATCAGGGAGTTTTCGATAAAATCCTATCAGCAATAAAATAAAAAAGGCGATGAAGGGAATAGTACACAGGTGACAATCAACAGAGAGGAAATCAGAGGTGGAAGATTTCTGTGCGGAGTGTGTGGAACCGACCCCGGAGCTGTCTGTGAGTAAGCAGACCGCGACTTTGGCGTTAAAAAACGAGTGAAAGAAAGTGAGCAGTCTTCGGGCTGTTAATTAGGGTGGTACCGCCGGATAAGCATCTGGTCCCTTTTTGGGGGCATCAGGTGCTTATTTTGATCTGGAATCCCCTGGAGATAGAGAAATGTACTCTCGGATACAACTGACAAAAAGTCATCTCGCAAAATCAGGCACAGAAAGATTCCGAGAGTACATTTATAGGAGAAGGAGGAGAATTAGATGGCAAAAGACAAAAAAATTGGTAGAAGCGATCACTTCCATGGAAGAGGATTTCGCACAGTGGTATACCGATGTAGTAAAAAAATGCAGATCTGATTGATTACACCAGTGTAAAAGGATGTATGGCGATCAAACCGGCGGGTTATGCGATCTGGGAAAATATCCAGCATGAACTTGACCGAAGATTCAAAGAAACAGGCGTAGAAAATGTGTATATGCCAATGCTGATTCCGGAAAGCCTTCTGCAGAAAGAAAAAGATCACGTAGAAGGATTTGCACCGGAAGTTGCATGGGTGACACACGGTGGACTGGAACCGCTGCAGGAGCGTCTGTGCATCCGTCCGACTTCTGAGACTCTGTTCTGTGATTTCTATGCAAAAGAGATTCAGTCCCACAGAGATCTGCCGAAAGTATATAACCAGTGGTGTTCCGTTATGCGTTGGGAAAAGACAACCCGTCCGTTCCTGCGCTCCAGAGAATTCCTGTGGCAGGAAGGACATACCGCACATGCAACTGCTGAGGAAGCAGAAGAGAGAACCATCCAGATGTTGAACCTGTATGCAGATTTCTGCGAACAGGTACTGGCAATCCCGGTTATCAAAGGAAGAAAGACTGACAAAGAGAAGTTCGCAGGTGCGGAAGCTACTTACACCATAGAATCTCTGATGCACGACGGAAAAGCCCTGCAGTCCGGTACCAGTCATAACTTCGGAGATGGATTCGCAAAGGCATTCGGCATTCAGTACACAGACAAAGAAAATAAATTACAGTATGTACATCAGACATCCTGGGGTATGACAACACGTATGATCGGAGCACTGATCATGGTACATGGTGATGATAGCGGTTTGAAACTGCCGCCGAGAATCGCACCGGTACAGGCAGTGATCATTCCGATCCAGCAGAGAAAAGAAGGCGTTCTGGAGAAAGCCGCTGAACTGGAAGCTGCACTGAAGGCGGCAGGTATTCGTGTGAAAACAGATGCTACCGACAAGAGTCCGGGATTCAAATTTGCAGAGCAGGAGATGCGTGGTATTCCGGTTCGTATCGAGTGTGGACCAAAGGACATCGAGGCAAATCAGGCAGTCGTTGCAAGAAGAGATACCGGTGAAAAGATTGTTGTCGCATTACCGGAACTGGCTGAGAAAGTAACAGAAATCCTGGATACAATTCAGACAGATATGCTGGAGAGAGCAAGAGCACACAGAGATGCACATACCTATACAGCAACCACCTACGAAGAGTTTGTAAAGACCATCAACGAAAAACCTGGATTTATTAAAGCTATGTGGTGCGGCGATCAGGCATGTGAGGACAAGATCAAAGAAGATACAGCAGCAACTTCCCGTTGTATCCCATTCAACCAGGAACATCTGGCAGATACCTGTGTATGCTGTGGAAAACCGGCGACAAAGATGGTATACTGGGGCAGAGCATACTAAAAGAAAAAGTGTGGGAACATCAATAAAGGCATTCGGCTGTTATCGGTGTTCAGAACGAATAGCATGAAACAGAAAAGGAGTGGATAGAATGCGGTTACAGTTACCGGCAGCAGTAAACATGATTATTGATGTGCTTCAGGCACATGGGTATGAGGGATTTGCAGTGGGTGGCTGTGTCCGGGATTCGGTGTTGAACAGAACGCCGGATGACTGGGACATAACCACATCTGCCACTCCTTATCAAGTGAAAGAACTATTTTCCAAAACCGTGGACACCGGTCTGCAGCATGGAACCGTGACGGTCATGGTACATGGTGTCGGCTATGAAGTGACCACGTACCGGATTGACGGGGAATATGAAGATGCCAGGCATCCGAAAGAGGTACAGTTTACCTCAAATCTGACCGAAGATCTGAAACGCCGCGATTTTACGATCAATGCCATGGCTTACAGCAAAGATCGTGGGCTCATTGACGAGTTTGGTGGGATGCAGGATCTGCAAAGAAAGATTATCCGATGCGTAGGTGATCCGTGGCAACGGTTTGGTGAGGATGCACTGCGGATTTTACGGGCGGTTCGCTTTGCGGCGCAGCTGGGATTTGAAATTGAAGAAAATACAAAAAAGGCGATTGTGGAACTGGCACCGACACTTTCAAAAATCAGTGCGGAGCGGATTCAGACAGAGACAGTTAAACTGCTGATGTCGGATCGGCCGCAGATGTGGAGAAGTGTGTATGATCTTGGAATTACACGGATCATCATGCCGGAGTTTGATGCAATCATGGAAACACAACAAAATACGCCACATCACATGTACAATGTGGGTGAACATACGTTAAAAGCGCTTAGCTTGACAGAAAAAGACCGGATTCTGCGGCTGACCATGCTGCTTCACGATATCGGAAAAGCGAATATGCGGACGACTGATGCGAACGGTGTGGATCATTTTAAAGGACATGGACCGGAGGGGAAAGAAATCGCGAAAAAGATTCTTCGACGACTGAAGTTTGATAACGATACCATCGCACAGGTGACCCGTCTGATCTACTGGCACGATTATCGTCCGGCACCGGAGGAGAAAGCAGTCCGGCGGGCAATCTATAAAGTGGGAGAAGATCTGTTTCCGTTGTTTTTGAAGGTACAGCGGGCAGATAACCTTGCACAGAGCATGTATCTGAGAGAAGAGAAGCTGGAGCGGATCGAAGCTGTGGAAAAGCTTTACCATGAGATCATGGAAAAACACCAGTGCGTGTCGCTGAAAACACTGGCAGTGACCGGCAGGGATTTGATCGCAGAAGGAATGAAACCGGGACCGCAGATGGGAGCCGTTCTTCAGGAACTGTTGGAAGTGGTGCTGGATCAGCCGGAAATGAATGAAAAAGAGAAATTGCTTGCCTGGTGGAAAGAACATGGGACTTGTCAAAAGGCGGAGGGTACTTTATAATATAGGGTACTTTAGAGATAAAGGGATATAAAATACAGAACTCCGGCAGAGTCCGGGGAAGAAACAATGGATATCAGAAAATCAGGAGGAGACATTCATGAAGAGAGAAACCGTAATCGTACTCGATTTTGGTGGACAGTACAATCAGTTAATTGCACGACGTGTACGTGAGTGTAATGTATACTGTGAAATTTATTCTTACAAAACCGATTTGGAAAAAATCAAAGCTATGGAGCCTAAGGGAATTATTTTCACCGGCGGTCCAAACAGTGTATATCTGGAGGATTCTCCTTCTTATGCAAAAGAAATCTATGATCTGGGTATCCCGGTTCTCGGTATCTGCTATGGTTCTCAGCTGATGATGCACCAGCTGGGCGGAAAAGTATGCAAGGCGCCGGTTCGTGAATATGGTAAGATCGAAGTAACCGTAGATCAGTCTTCTGCATTATTTGAAAATGTATCCGAAAAGACCATCTGCTGGATGAGTCATAACGATTATATCGAGCAGGCAGCGCCTGGATTCAAGATCATTGCTCATACACCGGACTGTCCGGTAGCAGCAGTGGAAAATGTAGAAAAGAAACTGTATGCAACTCAGTTCCATCCGGAAGTTCTTCATACAAAAGAAGGAAAACAGATGCTGGCAAATTTCGTATTTAACGTATGTGGTTGTGCCGGCAGCTGGAAGATGGATTCTTTCGTAGAAGAGTCTATCAAGGCGATCCGTGAAAAAGTCGGTGACGGTAAAGTATTGTGTGCACTGTCCGGCGGTGTGGATTCTTCCGTGGCAGCTGTTCTGTTATCCAAAGCAGTTGGCGATCAGCTGACCTGTGTATTCGTAGACCATGGTCTTCTGAGAAAGAACGAAGGCGATGAAGTAGAGGCGGTCTTCGGTCCGGACGGCAATTATAACCTGAACTTTATCCGGGTCAACGCACAGGAACGTTTCTATGAGAAACTGAAAGGCGTGGAAGAACCGGAAGCAAAGAGAAAAATCATCGGTGAAGAGTTTATCCGTGTATTTGAGGAAGAAGCAAAGAAAATCGGTGCTGTGGACTTCCTGGTACAGGGAACCATTTATCCGGACGTTGTAGAAAGCGGCGTTGGCGGAGAATCCACCGTGATCAAATCCCACCACAACGTAGGCGGTCTGCCGGAGCACGTAGACTTCAAGGAAATCATTGAGCCTCTGCGTGACCTGTTCAAAGACGAAGTAAGAAAAGCCGGTCTGGAGCTTGGCATCCCGGATTACCTGGTATTCCGTCAGCCATTCCCGGGTCCAGGACTTGGTATCCGTATCATCGGCGATGTAACCGCAGAAAAAGTACAGATGGTACAGGACGCAGACGCCATCTGGCGCGAAGAAATCGCCAAAGCCGGTCTGGACAAAGAAGTAAACCAGTACTTTGCAGCACTGACCAACATGCGTTCCGTAGGTGTTATGGGTGATGAAAGAACATACGATTACGCCATCGCACTGCGTGCGGTAACCACTACAGATTTCATGACTGCAGAAAGCGCTGAGATTCCGTGGGATGTCATCGGAAGAACAACCAGCAGAATTGTAAATGAAGTGAAACATGTAAATAGGGTAATGTACGATTGCACGGGGAAACCACCGGCTACAATTGAGTTTGAATAGTTGACGCTGGGCTACAAAGCCCGTAACCACGGGGCTTTGCGGCTTTGGGTGTTTGAAATTGCATTATCATTGCATTTTTATATTTCTTTGTGATACATTGCAGTATGCTGAT